>Ga0310834_100045_pt1 | contig 277740 bp, 253 predicted proteins | sample SM_ome_2_FD_201314 | JGI IMG/M metagenome (GOLD analysis project Ga0310834, IMG submission 201314) | Sorghum-adapted microbial communities enriched on stacked mutant (SM) sorghum from Joint BioEnergy Institute, Emeryville, California... ... | reverse complement strand
GAAAGTATCTCGATATGGCCGAGTATCTGGAATGGCGTAAAGACAGGCCGAGGTCTTCCGCTAAAGTGACACGCATTATGTGACTAATTCTAACTGAGGGAATTTACACACAATTTTGGACTTGATCGCGTTACGTAAACGCCTTTACCTCGCACGGTTCGCTGAGATTAAGCCGATCATTCCTTGTTCATGGGAATGCATCGGCTTTTTGTCGTTTCTTCTCCAGCCATGCCTAACTCAACGCGGCAGGCATGAAAAAATTAGTCCATACGCCAATTGTTTGCATATTTGGTGCGCGAACAATCCATACTTAGGAAGAACAACGATGATGCCGAATTTTTCAAAGAGGGGATTGTTATGGGTAAAAAAAAACGTTCTTGAGCCGTTTGCTGCGTGGCAAAAGGCGGCCGCCTGCGAATGCCGGATTGCAGGTCAATAATCCGCAGCCCCAAATAGGCTTTTCCGAAAACCTGAACGAAACCCTTCAGCTGCTTCAGGCTGTCTATGCCGATTGTTCCGATGTTATTTTTCACGAATTTTTCATTGGCGAACGAACTAAAGCCGTGCTTATCTACATTGATGGTCTTACGCATATCGAAGAGGTCGACCAGCATGTGCTTGCGCCGCTTCAGCAGGATTTCCCTCAAGAGCATACGCTTCCGAACATTCGCAAAAAAATCGCCGTCTCGTCCATCAAAGATGTGCAAAGCGTAGATGATGTCATTTCAGAAATATCCGGCGGAAATCCCGTCCTGTTCATGGAAGGAGAAAACCGGGGGTTGTCGCTCGGATTGTCCAAATTTGAGAAACGGTCAATCGAAGAGCCGACGGCCGAAACGGTTTTGCGGGGGCCAAGGGAAGGATTCATTGAAGCGCTGCGGTCCAATACGGCTTTGCTGCGGCGGAAAGTCCGAAGTCCGAATCTGAAAATCAAATCGTTGAACCTCGGCATGTATTCCGGAACGGCGGTCGCCATTGCTTACATCGAGGGGATTGCGGCTCCCGAATTGGTCGAGGAAGTGATGAGCCGGCTGCGGCGAATCGAGAACGACGGCTTATTGGCGAGCGCTTATATCGAGGAATTGATTGAAGACAATCCGGCGTCTCCTTTTCCTCAGGTTCTTTCGACGGAACGGCCGGATGTGGCAAGCGCCTATTTGCTGGAAGGACATGTCGTCATCATCGCCGACGGAACCCCCAGCGTGCTGATCGCGCCCGTAACCTTTTTTTCCTTGCTGCAATCGCCCGAAGACTATTATGAGCGGTATGTAGTCGGTTCGGCGATCCGTTGGCTGCGTTATCTGTTTTTTGCCATCTCTTTGCTCGGGCCTTCGCTGTACGTCGCCGTTCTTACGTTTCATCAGGAGATGATTCCGACCACTCTTTTATTAACAGTGGCGCAATCGCGTGAACAAGTACCGTTTCCCGCCCTTGTGGAGGCCGTTCTGATGGAATCCATGTTTGAAGCGCTGCGCGAGGCCGGCGCCAGACTGCCCAAGCAAATCGGATCGGCCGTCAGCATTGTCGGGGCGCTCGTCATCGGTCAAGCGGCCATTGCGGCCGGCATCGTATCCGCTCCGATGGTGATGGTGGTGGCCATTACGGGGATCGCTTCGTTCATGGCGCCCCGGTTTACCGTGGGAATTGCCATCCGGCTCCTTCGTTTCCCCATGATGTTTCTTGCGGGGTTCCTGGGCTTTCTCGGCTTGATCCTGGGAATCATCGTGATTTTGAATCACCTTCTCACCCTTCGTTCTTTCGGGGTTCCCTATTTGTCGCCTTTGGCTCCGATGAAGAGCCGCGAGCTGAAAGACGTGCTTCTGCGGGTACCGCGTTGGATGGCGAACACGCGTCCGCACCTGACCGGAGAATGGAACCCCTATCGGCAAGCTCCCGGACAACGGCCAAGACCCCCTAAAGGGAATAACGGAGGTTAATTCGGAAGGGGATTTTCATGGGTACAACAAAACGAAAAAGCGTTCTTGTCCTCTTTCTGCTTTCTGTTCAAGCGCTATGGCTTTCCGGCTGTTGGGACCGGACGGAACTGAACGATCTGGCCATTATTACGGCAGCCGGTTTGGATCTGACGGAGGATCATCAACTGGAACTGTCCGTCAAAATCTATTTGATGTCCCCTTCCTCATCTTCTCAACAGATAGGAGGGACCTCTGGCCCCGATAAAGGAGCGGCCGGACTGTCGGTTGTTCGTTCGGCGGTAGGCTTGAACATGGCGGATGCGGCATCCCGATTGCAGCAGTTGCTCAGCCGCAGGATGTTTTGGGGGCAGGACGAGGTGTTTGTTTTTGGAGAAAGATTGGCGAAAGAGGGACTTGCCGAACCGATGGAATTCTTGATGAGGCACTACGCTCCGAGGGAACGCGCAAATGTATTCGTCAGCAAAGGCGCTGCGAAAGATGTGCTGCTGCTGAATCCCCCTATTGAACGTTCGGTTGCGGATATGTTGCGGGAAATGTCCAAATCGCAAACCGGACTGAATGTCAAGATGAAAGAACTGGCGCAAATGATGGCCGGCAGAGCCAAGGCGGCTGCTGTCCCTTTGGTGGAGATCGAATCCGAACAGGAAAATCCGACCTCGTTTCCGCTTATTCGCGGAACGGCAGTCTTGAAAAACGGGAAAATGGTCGGGAGCGTGAACGATCGCGCAACCCGCGGAATCATGTGGCTTCGAAACGAAATCAAAGAAGGCACCTTAACCATTTCCCCGAACAACGCCAAAGGATATGTTTCTATCCAACTGCTAAGAGCCCATACGGAATTGATTCCGCATATTCAAGGGGACGAATGGAGCATCACCGTCCGAATAAACGCCCGGGACGACATCGTTGAAAATACAACGGATCTCGATCTTTCGAATCCGAAGCATATTAAAAAATTGGAAACGGAATTGGGATACGATATGAAACAACGCACGGACATGGCCTTGGCAAAGGCGCAAAAAGAATTGAATGCCGATATTTTCCGTTTTGCCGACGCTTTTTACCGCAAATATCCGAAAAAATGGAATGAAAACAAAGATCGCTGGGACGACATTTTTCCTAAGGTGAAAGTCAAGTTGGAGGCCAACCCTAAAATTTCCAGGCCGGGATTGAAAGGCAAAAACCTATTTAAGCCGAATCAGAGGTGAGCAAAAATGGACTGGGCGGCGGTCTTGGGGATTGCAGCGGTTCTGGTTATTATGGTCCGGTACGAATGGCCGCAACTGAAACCGCAAATGAAAAGGGAAAAAACCGCCTTTGCCGTTTTAACCGCCGTGGGGGGGGCTCTGGCTTTGTTGCTCGTGTTCTATCCGGAAATGCCGGGACCAACGCAAGGCCTTGATGCCCTGTACAAACCGCTGGTGAAATGGATGGATCATTTTACCGAGAAAAGGAGCGGATAAAAAGATGATCGAAAAAGGGAAAATTTCCGCTTCCCAAATGGGAAAGATGCTGTACTTGGCCATCCTCCCTACAGCGGCTCTTACTACGCCTGCGATTACGTTCAAATTTGCGAAGCAGGATTTATGGATTTCGCCGATTTGGGCCCTTTGCGGGCTGATCGTCATTTTTGTCTCGTTGCGGCTCCATCGCATGTATCCCGGACTGAATATCGTTCAGGCGTGCGAACGCATCGTCGGCCGGTTTCCCGGAAAAATCATAGGGTTCATTTTCCCGTTATTTTATTTGTATTTCAACGGGATTATCGTACGGGAATACAGCGAATTCGTGGTCGGCGCCTTCCTGATTCGTACCCCTCTTATCGTGGTGTCGGGCAGTATCGTGCTGGTATGCGCCATAGCCGCACGCGGAGGCGTTGAAATTGTGGGAAGGTTTTCCGAGCTCATTTTGCCCGCTTTTATTACGTTTTTTTTGCTTATCGTGGTGCCGATCATTCCCGATCTGCAGGTGACGAACATGCTTCCCATCATGCCGGAAGGGATTAGGCCTTCGATTGAGGGGGCCATCGTCCTGCAAACCTGGTTTAGCGAATTTCTCACGGCATCGTTTTTGCTTCCGTTTGTAGCGGATCAAAAAAAGTCGCAAAAAAGCGTCTATATCTCCTTGTTGGCGGTCATCCTGACCCTGATCGTTTCCAATCTGGTGACCCTGCTGCTCCTGGGAGAGTTGACGGGCAACTATACCTATCCCTTTCTGATTGTTGCCAGGTACATCAATTTGGCCGATTTCATCACCCATTTGGAATCGCTGTACATGGCCATCTGGGTGTTGGGGGCGTTTGTGAAAATCTGCGTATTTTTTTACGTGACCGTTCTCGGCGCCGCCCAATGGATGAACCTGTCCGATTACCGGCCGATCGTGTTCCCGCTCGGGTTGCTGTTGATTTTGTTCAGCATGTGGGTCGCCCCCAATTTTCAGGAACTGACGCATGCGATCGCCACGTCCGTGACGCTGGCCATTATCACTTTATTCGTGATCATTCCTGGACTGCTGTTCTGCATAGCGTGGGTGAAAAGACGCTTGTGGATCAAGAGCTGATCTTTGGAGTCTAGAAGGAGACTCCTCAAAAAAATATAGCGCTTACACCTAACAATCGTGTCACTTGAAAGCGTTACCAACCGTGTTACGATACAATTGTAAAACAATCATGGCAGACCAAGCAAAAGGGAGGTTAAACGACAGCATGAGAACGACGATGAACGCCATAGCCGCCGTACTGTTGATCCTTTCGGTAGCGCTTGCAGGCTGTTCGCAACGGCCGAGCGGAGCGGACGGAAGCGCCGGAAGCCAGAGCCCGGCCAGCAGCCCGGCCCATCCGGAAAGCGTTGACGCTTCAAGCGGCGGCGACCAAATCCGGCTTACCGTTTACAGCACGATGAATGAAACGAAAAACCAGGAAATGATGAAAAGCATTGCCGCCGACTTTATGAAAGAAAATCCGAATATTCAAGTCGACTTTCAATTTCCGGGCTCCGAGTACGAGAACATTCTGAAAGTGAAGATGGCGGCGAACGATTTGCCCGACGTATTCGATACCCACGGTTGGGCGGTCATCCGCTACGGCCAATATTTGGCCGATCTCAGAGATGAAGCATGGGTATCGCAATTGACCGATACGATCAAGCCGGTCGTCACCGGCGAGGACGGCAAAGTCCACGCTCTCGTTCTGAGCGAAGCCAAAGACGGCATTACGTACAATGCCGATGTTCTGGAAAAATACGGAATACAGCCGCCGCAAACGTTCGAGGAATTGATGAATGCGGCCGAAAAAATCAAAACCGAAAGCAAAGGCGAAGTATCTCCGTTCTACATGTCCGGCGTCGACAACTACATGATCGGCCAATTCCTCGACCAATATGCGACGTCGCTCTTGATTAGCCCGGAACAGAACGATGCGCAAAGCCTGCTTGACGGGACGTTCGATTGGAACAAATGGACGCCGCTCGCGAAAAACTTGCTGGAACTGAAAAATAAAGGCTACCTCAACAAAGATGTGCTGACCGCCAAATTCAGCGACATGCCGCAGCGGTTCGCGCAAGGAAAAGTCGCGTTCGTGATCGGCGGACCCTCATTCGCGGACGACGTGTGCAAAGTGAACCCGAACGTGAAAATCGGCTATATGCCCGTCACTTCGATGGTGGCCGGCGACAGTCCGAACTTCTCCGGGGGCGAGCGCTATACGATGGGGGCGTGGAAAGACGGCAAACATTTGGCGGAAGCCAAGAAGCTGATCGCCTTTTTCGCCAAGCCCGAAAATATGTCGAAAATCGCGAACGCCACCAAACTGCCGGCCGGATTGAAAAACATCGAATCGAGCCACGAATTTTCATCTTACTACGAGCAATATGCAAACGTACGCGTATTCCCGTACTTCGACCGCGTTTATTTGCCGAACGGCATGTGGGACGTCATGTGCAAAACGGGTACCGCGCTGCTTGCAGGAGGCGTTACGCCGGAACAATTCTCCCAAAAGATGAAATCGGAATATGAACGTCTCCGCAACCAATAATCGGCCGAACGGGAGGGAGAACCCTCCCGTTTGCTCGCCAAGCCACCTTATGCCCAAGGAGGGGATGCCCATATGGCCGCACCGGTTCGGCAAGCTTCGACCGCGCCGCCTGCCAAAGCGGGTTATGTCAAAAGGCTCGTCCGCAGCGGCGCGCCGCTGAATTTGCTGTACGCACCGGCGCTTCTTCTTTTTGCCGTGTTTATTTTTTATCCGTTCCTGAAAGGCATTCAAATCTCGTTTACGAATTGGAACGGCTACAACCAGGACTTCAAGTGGATCGGCTTCGGCAACTATTCCCGCCTGCTTGACGATCCGGATATCAAAACCGTTGTCAAAAACACGTTCATCTACGGGATCGGCAGCACGATTTTGCAGAACGTGGTCGGCTTGCTTTATGCGCTCTTGCTGAACACGAGCATCCGCACGCGCGGCGTCGTCCGAACGGTTGTCTATTTGCCGGTGATCATAAGCGCCCTGATTATGGGCTATATATGGTACTTCTTCTTTCAATACGACGGCGGGGCGATTAACGACATTTTGCTGCTGTTCCAGGACCAGCCCGCGAATCTGCTCGGCAATCCGAAAGCGAACGTATGGGTCATTACGTTCGTCAATACGTTTCAGTATCTGGGCATCGCCATGGTGCTGTTTCTGGCCGGATTGCAGTCGATTCCGAAAGAGTACGACGAAGCCGCTACGATCGACGGCGCGGGTCCCGTATCGAGGTTCTTCCGCGTGACGTGGCCCTTGCTGGCGCCGTCGTTCACCGTCAGCATGGTGCTCAATCTGATCGGCGGCTTGAAGCTGTTCGATGTGATCGCGGCCATGACAAACAGCGGTCCCGGCTATGCGTCCGCGTCGCTTTCCACGATGATGTACCTGCTCTATTTCGGCCGTGAAGATGCGGGTTACGCAGCCACGATCGGCGTGCTCATGTTTGTCATCATTTCCGTGATCAGCATCGCGGCTCTTGTGATGTTAAGAAGACGGGAGGTATCGGCATGACAGGCAAAAGCAAAACCGGGTGGCTGACCTTCCTTTCGGTCCTGATTTGTTTGATTCATCTGCTGCCGTTTTACATTTTGATCACGACTTCGTTCAAGGCCCGCGACGACTTGAGCTCCAAGTGGGTGCTTCCCGGCTATCTGTACCTGGACAATTTCGTCAACGCCTGGCGCGAAGCCCATCTGGCCGCCGCCTTCCGCAATAATCTCATCGTCACTGCGCTCTCCGTCCTCTTGATCGTCCTGATCGGTTCGGTCGCGGCTTATCCGCTGGCCCGGCGGCAAACAAGCTGGAACAAGTTCGTCTATGCGCTGTTCGTGTCGGCCTTGATCGTGCCGCCGCTCACCATTTTGGTGCCGCTGTACAAATATATGGTCGATATCGGGGGCATGAACACGTACTGGGGCATCGTCCTGCTGCATGTCACGTTCAACTTGCCGATGACGATTTTCCTCTATACCGGATTTATCGGCACGATACCGCGCGATTTGGACGAAGCGTCCATGATTGACGGCGCCGGAAGGCTCGCCTTGTTTTACCGGATCATTCTGCCGCTGCTGAAGCCGATCACGGCGACGGTGGTCATCTTGACCGGCGTGGCCGTTTGGAACGACTATCAATTCTCCGTCTTTTTCCTGCAAAAGCTAGAGCTGCGCACGTTTACGGTCGCCTTGTCCAGCTTTTTCGGCTCATACACGAACGAAATCGGCTGGGTGGCCGCGGGGTCGCTGATCGGCGCGCTGCCGATGGCCGCGATCTACTTGTTCCTGCAGCGGTATTTCATTACGGGACTTTCGTCCGGCGCGGTCAAAGGTTAGTTTCCGGATTTCCGGGACGAGGCGCATCCGCTAAAATGGTGGAGAGAAGACGGCCATCCATAAGGAGGAGCGCATGCTGCAGTCGATCCGGTTCAAATTGTCGATGCTCTTTCTCGCCACGGTTGTCATCCCCGTCGCCGCTCTCGTGGTCACGCTTCCGTCCTATTATCAAAAGCTGATCACGAAGCAGGCGTCCTCCTTGACGGAAGGGACGCTGACCGCGCTGACGCTCCAAATCGAGACCTATCTGGACGACTTGGAGCGCATGACGATCGCCCCCTACCTGAACGATGAAGTGATGAGAGCGTTAAAGGCCAAGACGTCGTCCCAATGGCATTCGCTTACCCCGTACCAGCAATGGTATGCGGATCAGCAGCTTTATTCGACATTGCCGAATTACTTGAAAAATATGCGTCAGGATATTTTGGGCACGATTCTGCTGCCGATGGACGGCACCGTCTACGTGACGTCGCCAAACGGCTACACGAACCAGGCGGTCAAAGGGTTTCCGTTCGAAAAGCAGGACTGGTATATCAAGGCGCTGGAGGCCGATGGAAAGGTCGCGTTCATCAGCGCGCATATGCAGGACTATTTGATTGACGGGGGAGAGAGGGTGTTCTCCGTTGCCCGCCTGATCAAGGACCCCGATTCGCGGCGTCCGCTCGGCGTCATGATGGCCGATGCGGATACGATCGTGCTGGAACGGATGATTCGCGGGATCAAGCTCACCTCCGGCTCGATCGCGGCGATCCTGGACGACAAGAAAAAGATCATCTATGCCAGCAGCCCGCTGCCCGCCGAGATGCAGCGCCAATTGGCGGCCGGGGGGAACGTACTGGCCGATGCGAAGGACCGTTATTCGGTTGTAAGCAAGACGGTCAGCCGGTCCGGCTGGCAGATCGTCGTCCTGTTTCCCGAATCGGCGATAAAAAGCCAGCTCGAACGAATCTATTGGGTCGGCTTTTATGTCGCCGTATCCGGCCTGATCGTGATGCTGCTGCTCTACTTTACCGTTTCGCGCTGGCTGACGAATCCGTTCAAGAAGATGGTGCGCGTCATGAAAAGGGTGCAGCGCGGCGATTTGAACACGTTCTATCCGGTGCGGGGCAAAGACGAGGTCGCCCAGCTCGGCAGCCATTTGAATACGATGATCGCCCGGCTCGGCGAACTGATCGACAGGGAGTTCCGCGCGGAGCTAAGCAGGCGAAACGCCGAATATCGGGCGCTGCAGGCGCAAATTCAGCCGCATTTTCTGTATAATACGTTAAACAGCTTGATCGGGTTGAACCGTACGGGGCAGAGCGTTTTGCTCGAAAGGGCGATTCTGGCGCTCAGCGGCATGCTGCGGTATACGCTTGATCGACACGACACGGTGCGGCTTAAGGATGAGCTGGATTTTATCGCCAAATACGCCGAGCTCCAGCAAATCCGGTTTGCCGAAAAGCTGGACGTCCGAATCGATTGCGATCCGAGAACGGAAAACGCGCGAATTCCGAAGCTGCTGCTTCAGCCGATCGTCGAAAATGCGATCATTCACGGCGTCGAACCGAGCGCCGAGCCTTGCACGCTCACCGTTGAAACGTCGGTCGAGCCGTTCGGCGAAGGCGGCGCCTGCATCGGCATCCGCATTGCCGACAACGGAGCGGGTTTCGATCCGGGCCGGACGCGCAAAGGCATAGGCTTGACCAACGTCCGGGAACGACTGAAATTCGCGTATAAGGAAGCGGTCATGCACGTAAGCTCGGCTGTCGGCCGCGGCACGCTCGTCCGCATACAAATTCCGCTAAAGGATGTGAACGGAGAGTGAACCTGGTCATCGCCGATGACGAAAGCCTCGTCAGAGCCGCCCTGACAAGCATGATCAAGGAGATGGAAGCGGCGTGGAGTATTGCCGGCGAAGCCGCAAACGGCGAGGAACTGCTGGAACTGGTCGCCGAACATAAGCCGGACATCGCCATCGTAGACCTCCGCATGCCGAAGATGGACGGACTGGAAGCGATCCGCGCCGGCAAAGCCCTGTCTCCGCTGACCAAATGGATCATTCTGAGCGGCTTCTCCGATTTCGCTTATGCGCAGCAGGCGTTAAAGCTCGGCGTCTCGGACTATTTGCTGAAGCCGGTCGCGCAGGCGGAACTGGAGAAGACGTTGCTTAATCTTTACAAGGACAACAAAGAATATATCCGTTTGCTGAATCAGCAGTTTGAGAACCATTTGTCTGCCCTTTGCAACGGCCTCGCTTCGCTCAGGTACGAGGAACGGGACAGCATGTTTTTCCGCGGCCGCTTTGCCGGCTGGATATTCGTCTTGGACGCGCCGCATCCCGCAAACCGCGTGTCCGCATTGGAATGCGAGTTCTACGAAGAGTTGCGCCGGATCGCGGATCGGCATCTCGCCTACGGCATGAATGCGGCGGTGCTCTCGCTGCCGAGCGGGAAGATTGCCGCCGCGGCGGCGTGGGACCCGGAGAAAGGGCGGTCCGGCGAAGAGAGCGTCAGCCGCTTCTTCGGCAAGGTCAAGGAAGCGGCGGAGAAGCGGCGCAATCCGGAGATGATGATGACCGTGCTGAAGACGGACGAATGCGCGGGCTTTGAAGCGATGAACCGCCAGTTGCAGCAGTTGATGCAGTGGACGGAGCTCCGGGCTCTCTTCGGCATCGGCAGGCATGTGGCTTATTCGGAAGCCGCCAGGGTAGCGGGCGATCCGGAAAAGCTGAAAGCGAGCCGGCTGCTCTCCGCCATCGCGGAGCATGTGCAGAACCGGATGCATTTGCAGGTTCAGCACGCCATCGGCAGCCTGGAAACGCTGCTGGAAGCATCCCCCCTTGCCGAACAGCCCTGCATCCGGCAAGCTGCCCGTCTGTTCATCCGCTATACGATCGGGCTCGAACTGCCGGGACAGGCGCCGGCTTCCGAGACGATCGAAGCGCTTCGCAAGTTCGGGGAACGCTTGCTTCGGGAAGTCAAAGAGCCGGTGCCGGCCAATCTCGCGGATCAGGTGATTCAATATATCGAGCAGCGTTACATGGACGATATCGGCATCGGGCAAATCGCAGGCGAGCTTAACGTTTCGGCCGCTTACTTAAGCACGCTGTTTCACAAGAAAACCGGCGTGACCTTCGTCAAATATTTGACGCGCATCCGCATGTACAAAGCAAAGGAACTGCTGCTGAACACCAATCTGCAAATCAAGCAGGTCGCCGAACGTGTCGGCTATTATAGCACGCGCCATTTCACGAAGCTGTTTACGGAAATGTTCGGATGCTATCCCTCGGAAATCCGCAAAATCGAGCAGAACCGGTTCCCTCGCGAATAAAAATCATATTGCGGTTTGTTTGAAAGAGAAGCTTCAGCCGCCGGCATGAGGCTTTTTTGCGTTTTGCATGGTCAGGGCCGGGCAACGTTTGCAAATGTATAAAACTGGAGACCGGTAGAAATCATATGTTTGGACATGGAAAGAAAAAGGTGATTATCATTCCGCAAATCAACACCGGCAATAAAATTACGCTGTTTCAAGCCTATATCCTGATTATGATGGCTGTCGGCATTTTGAATCACGTCATCATTGTTCCGATATTGCTGACAGCCGCAAAGCGAGACGCGTGGCTATCCGTCCTGGTTACATTGGCGGTCGCTCCGGTCTGGGTCGCTTGTCTATCCTATATTATCAAAGACATAAACGGCACTCCGTTCAGGGTTTGGCTGGCAAGGCAGTTCGGAAAAACGTTGGCCAGGATGATGCTGCTCATCTTTTCGGCCTACTTGTTTTTCATGGGAATCATTTCGTTGAAAGATACGGTAACCTGGACCGTGGCCTCCTATTTGCCGCAAACGCCGGTTTTGGCGATCGTGCTCGCGACCGTCATCGGCTGCGTGTTGGCGGCCAACGCCGGTTTGCGTTCCTTGGCCATCCTGGCCGGCATTCTGCTGCCCGTGGTGATTGTGCTTGGCGAATTTGTCATGTCCGCAAATTTTAAGTACAAAGATTACCATCTGCTGTTTCCCGTCATGGAATTTGGCATGACGCCGATTTTGAATGGGATGGTTTACGCTGCCGGAGGGCATCTGGAACTGATGGGCTTGCTTTTTTTCCAGGAACACTTGTCCAAGCGTCCCAAGTTCGGCAGCCTGATGATCGTCAGCGTTCTGTTGGCCGGTCTGATCCTGGGACCGCTGATGGGGGCCATTGCCATCTTTGGGCCGGACGCGGCGGCCGAGCAGCGTTACCCCGCTTTCGAACAGTGGCGAATGGTACAGCTCGGACAATACTTGGCCCATTTAGACTTTTTTTCTATTTACCAATGGCTTTCAGGCACGTTTATTCGGGTATCGCTGGCGCTGTTCTTGATGGTTGACATCTGGAAACCCAGAAACCGTTGGACTTGGCTAGCTGCCGCGGGGTTGGCCATGATCGTGGCGATTATATGGCCTCTCAGCGACGCCCGTTTTCTGAACCTGCTTAGAGACGTGTATTTTCCGGTTTTTGTTTGCGTTTCCCTGGGATTGACCGCGCTGTTTGTCATCAAAGTCTCGATAGCCAGAATCAGGAGAAGGTGAAATCCAATGGTCCGCCAATCTCTGTTCACCAAAATGCTCAAAAGGTTGATCGCCAAATCGAATCCGCCCGGGAAACGGGAAACCGCGGACCGTCCGCCGATATCGGCCAAGAAGACGGCGGCTCCGGAAGCCGCCGACATCTTGGATTTGTTCAGCCGATGCGGCGACGTCAAGCATCATTTTTACGTATTGAAGCCGGATGATCCCGAGTCGACGGTTCTGTTCGTCAATTGCGAAAGTTTAAGCGATAATCAACTCATGCTTCACGAGGTGGTTCTTCCCCGTCTGAGCCGGCTTTACGAAACGCATGGTTTTAAGGACGCCAATCTGTTGAAGAAAGAGAGCCAGTTGCAGCTGGAGATTTTCCCGGAAGAGGATTGGCAAAGCCAAACCGAGCAGCAGGTGTTTGAAGGCAAACTTATCCTGTACATTCCCGCCCTTCGCGTTATCGGCTCCGTTGACATTGCCTTAACGCCATCCCGAAATCCGGAGGATTCGAATGTTGACGTTTCGGTCCGGGGACCCAGAGACGGTTTTGTAGAGGAGGTTTCGACCAATATCGCGCTGATCCGCAAACGGATTCGGTCGGTCTCTCTGGCATCCGAGATGACCACGATCGGCAAACGCACGAAGACGAAAATCGCCTTGCTGTATATGTACGATATTGCGGATCCCAAGATCATTCAAGAGGTGAAGCGGCAGCTTCAGACCATCGACATGGATGGAGTCATCAGCGCGACGCAACTGGAGGAACTGCTGTCGCCATCATTCTCCTTGTTTCCGCTGATGCTTTATACGGGCCGGCCGGATTTTGCGGCGACCTGTTTGCTGAACGGCCGTTTTGTCCTGCTGGTGGACGGCACTCCTGCCGCTCTGGTCGCCCCGGCTACCTTGACCATGGTGCTGAAAACGCCGGAGGACAACCATATTTCGTGGTTTTCCGCATCCTTCGGGCAAACGATCCGCTTGCTGGGATTGGTCGTTTCATTGCTGCTGCCCGGATTTTGGGTTGCGCTTTTGGCTCATCATCAGGACCAAATCCCCTTTTTTCTGTTGGCCACCATTACGGTGAATCGGCTGGGGATTCCGCTTTCCATTACCCAGGAAATGCTGCTTGCCTTGATATTCCTTGAAATCTTAAGGGAAGCCAGCGTCCGGCTTTCGCCTTCGATCGGTTCGACGCTGACGGTTGTCGGCGGCCTGATCGTCGGCGACGCCGCCATTCGGGCCGGGTTTCTGTCTCCGGCGATCGTCGTCATCGGGGCGATTACACAGGTATTCGGCGCCACGGTTGCCAACGTATCCCTGATCGGAACAGTGAGCACGTTGCGGTTCTTTATTTTTTTTCTGGCCGCCATGTTCGGTCTTTACGGATTTTTTTTGGCCGTATTCGTGCTGCTCATTCATTTGTCGAGTTTGCAGTCCTACGGCGTGCCGTATTTGGCGCCGTTTTCCCCGATGTTTTTCAAGGATATCGCACACGCCTTTTTCCGGATGCCATGGATATGGAGAAAAAGAAGGCCGACGTATTTGCATCCGGACGATTCGACAAGCCAGGGAGAAGATGCAAAATGAAGCGCCTGAAAGCGCTGTTCGCGCTGCTTTTGATGCTTGCCGCGACCACCGGCTGCTGGAGCAGTCGGGAGATCCAAAACGTAAATTATCCTGCCGCCATCGGCGTCGATTACGAAGAAGGAAATTATATCGTGTATGTGCAGTTGCTGGATTTCTCCTCGGTCGCCAAGCTGGAAGGACAGCAAAAAAAGGAAGAGACGCCTGTCTGGGTCGGCAAAGGGATCGGAAAGTCGTTTACGGATGCGGTGAATCATTTGTATGAAACTTCGCAGCAACAGGTGACGTGGGGGCATGTCGAAGCGGTTGTTTTCAGCGAACGGATTTTGAAACTAGGCAGATACCGGGAAGCGTTGGAATTGATCGACCGGTACCGGGAAATCCGTTATTTGAATTGGGCATTCAGCACCAGGGAATCGCTTGATGAGGTGCTTAGCGTCACCCCGTTTTTCAGATTGTCGCCGAAGTCTTCGATCTTGCATAATCCGTTCGAGCATTACCGGCAGCGTTCCATGGTGCGTCCGATCAGGCTGTACGAGTTCATCATGGCGTTGGAAGAAAAGCCGCGCACGGCCTATTTGCCCTCCCTGAAAATCAATCGCACCCAATGGAAAGAAAGCAGGCAAGAACACGCCCTGTTGGAGTACGACGGTTTGCATCTGCTTCAGTATAAACGGCCTGCGGTTCACATGAAACTGGCCGAACTGGAAGGGGTCCCGTGGGTGAACAACAGCACGGTCCGCATATCGCTTTCAATCGGCCGCGGCGACGAATTGGCCGCCGTGCTTGTGATGGAAGCGCCGGAAATCGACATCAGGCACACGATCCGGAACGGTCGTGCGTATTTCGACATCAACGTGAACGTTAAAGCCGTAATCAACGAGCAGTTTGAAGAAATGACCGAGGGCGAACTGGCGAAGATGGCCGGACAAAAAATCGAAGAACAAATTCGAAACACCTACACGAAAGCCTATCGGCGGAAGGTGGATATTTATAATTTGGGCGAAACGCTTTATCGACATAATCCCGCCGCGTTTCATCGGCTGGCGGACGAGAATCAGTTTGTTTTGCACGAAGACGCTTTGCGCAATGTTCATGTCAACGTTCACTTAACCAGTACCGGCAGATACAAATTCCACTCCGGTATAAAGTGATGGCGATTCGGAACGGTAACTGTCATTCCCCGCGATCTTTTGCCGGCCGTCCGGCTCGCCGCGGCCTATTGACATATAGGGTGGGGGGGTATATGATAAGGGCAATTCAAAATATAGGGTGCCGGGGTATTCTGTCATCAGAGAAAACTGTATTTTGCAAGGAGTGAACGCTCATGGAATCGGCAGCATCGGATGCAACCAGGCAGACCTCGCCGGAAGCGGACGGCAAGGCGGTCGCCCGTTTCAAGCTGGAAGGCATGACCTGCGCCGCATGCGCGAACCGGATCGAGAAGGGTCTGGGCAAGCTGGCCGGCGTGACGAGCGCTTCCGTCAACTTCGCCATGGAAACGGCGCAGGTCGAATACGTGCCGGGAGAAGTCTCGGTCGAAGACATGCGGAACAAAGTGAAGCAACTTGGCTACGAAGCGATCCCGGAGCGGCCGGACGCGCAAACGCCGGACCGCCGCGACCGGCTGGCGCGGCAACAACGAAAGCTGCTCGTTTCGGCCGTTCTCTCGTTTCCGCTGCTGTGGAGCATGGTCGCGCATTTCTCGCTTGCATCCTGGATTTACGTGCCGGACCTGCTGATGAACCCGTGGTTTCAGCTTGCGGTTGCGACACCGGTTCAATTTTATATCGGCATGCCTTTTTATGCGGGCGCCTACAAAGCCCTGAGAAACCGCAGCGCCAACATGGACGTGCTGGTCGCCCTCGGAACTTCGGCCGCATATTTCTACAGCCTGTATTTAACGCTCGATTGGGCTGCGCGCGGCGGCGGAGCGCATCATATGCCTCCCCTGTATTACGAGACGAGCGCGATCCTGATCACGCTGGTCGTGATGGGGAAGCTGTTCGAGTCGCTCGCCAAAGGGCGGACCTCCGCCGCCATTTACGCTTTGATGAAATTGCAGGCGAAGACGGCCGTCGTGCTGCGCGGCGGCGAGGAGCGGACCGTGCCGGTCGAGGAAGTCGTGCCGGGAGACATCGTGCTGGTCCGTCCCGGCGACAACATTCCGGTGGACGGCACGGTGGCGGAAGGCGAATCGACGGTCGACGAGTCGATGCTGACGGGCGAAAGCCTTCCCGTGTTCAAAACGGCCGGCGACCCCGTTTACGGCGCGACGATCAACAAGAACGGCGCCCTTCGGATTCGGGCGACCAAGATCGGCAAAGACGCGGCGCTGGCGCAAATCATTAAGGTCGTCGAGGAAGCCCAAGGCTCGAAAGCGCCCATTCAGCGGATCGCGGACGTCATATCGGGCATCTTCGTCCCGATTGTGGTCGGCATCGCGGCTTTGGTGTTCATCGTCTGGTATTGGCTCGCCGCGCCCGGCGAACTGGCGACCGCGTTGAAAAACGCGATCGCGGTTCTGGTCATCGCTTGTCCCTGCGCGCTCGGCCTGGCGACGCCGACCTCCATTATGGCAGGCTCCGGCCGTGCGGCCGAGCTCGGCGTCCTGTTCAAGGGCGGGGAGCATTTGGAGCAAACCCATAAAATCGACACCGTCGTGTTGGACAAAACCGGCACCATCACCAGCGGGAAGCCGGAGTTGACGGATGTGCTGGCGGAAGGGAACGAGGCGGAATTTCTCCGGCTTGTCGCCGCCGCGGAAAAAAATTCCGGGCACCCTTTGGCGGAGGCGATCGTGGCCGGCGCCCGGGCGAGAAACCTCGAGATTCCGGACGCGGCCTCCTTCGAAGCGCTTCCCGGCTATGGCGTGAAGGCGACGATCGAAGGCAAAGAGCTGCTGGTCGGCACTCGCAGGCTGATGGAGAAATACGGAGTTGCGGATGCGGCGCGCGCCTACGATACGATGGCCAAGCTGGAGGAAGCGGGCAAGACGGCGATGGTCGCGGCGATCGGCAACCGCTATGCGGGGATCGTCGCGGTCGCCGACACGATCAAGCAAACGTCGAAAGCCGCCGTCGCCCGTCTGAAGGAGATGGGCATCGAAGTCATCATGCTCACGGGGGACAACGAGCGTACGGCGAAAGCGATCGCGCGGCAAGCCGGCATCGAACAGGTGCGCGCGCAAGTGCTTCCGGAGCAAAAGGCGGCGGAAGTGAGGAAGCTGCAATCGATCGGCCGAAGGGTCGCGATGGTCGGGGACGGCATCAACGACGCGCCGGCGCTCGCGGCGGCGGACGTCGGGATGGCGGTCGGCACCGGCAGCGATATCGCGATCGAAACGGCGGACGTGACGCTCATGCGCGGAGACCTGAACAGCATCGCCGACGCCATCGAGATGAGCCGCCTGACGATGCGCAACATCCGGCAAAATCTGTTCTGGGCGCTCGGCTACAACACGCTGGGGATTCCGGTTGCCGCCCTGGGGCTGCTAGCGCCTTGGGTGGCCGGCGCGGCGATGGCGCTAAGCTCCGTTTCCGTCGTGCTGAACGCGCTTCGCTTGCAGCGCGCAAGCTTGCGCCGGTAAAGCCTACTTCCGGTTCAAGGCGAACAAATAGTTGTATTTCGAGGCATGCCTCAATTCGTCCGTAATAATTTCGAAAAGCATATCCCGGTACGGGCCGCCGGCGGGCAGGCATTGCCGGATCCGGCGGTAGTTCTCGACCGCCTTCAACTCGCCGAACAGCGCCGTCCGGATTCCGTCCAGGTAGGAAGAGGGCCGCTCGAACGGCGTTTTTTCCAGGGCCTGGATTTCTTTTCCCGTGAGATCCTTGTAGATTTGGCGGAACATCCGGTTGTGCTTCCGCTCGTCGTCCCGAATGGACGCGATGATGCCCTTTTCCTCCTTGGAAGGAGCTAGGGAAATGAGGTGCTGATAAAACAACTCGTCTTCCCGTTCGCCCTGAACGGCTTCCTTGATGAGCGGCAGCGCCTTCTGCAAGCAGGGCGCTTCGCCGCCGGCTCCTTCCGCGGGCGCAACCCGCACCGGAATCCACCCGTAATAGGCGTACTGTTGGGGATACATGTTCGCGCTCCTTTTTTTATGGTCCTGCATCAGTCTATGCAATGCCCGCCGCCGGGTGAATGCCCGCCTTTCGAAGCCGTTTTCCCGAACGAACGCGAAGCCCGGACCGCTCGAATTTTGCCTTGCTCAGCCTCGGATGGTAAAATAAATATGGTCTTCGGACAAATTTTCCGAATATTGAAAAATAAGAGGGAAGGGGAGCTATGAAAGGCGTATCCGTACTAAATTTCGACCAATCTTTATGTCCTCAGCTTAGTTTTCGCAAGCCGGCGTACGAATGGATCGATTTTACGGATATCAGGCAGACAAACGGATACTGTGTAAAAGATTCGGTCCGCAAAATAGACGCCAGATTGCGAGCGCGCCGAAATCGCGGCGTCACCGTCATCGGCGGCGGAAATTATCATTACGTCAGCTATCTGCTTTTGTCGGAAATGGCCCGGCCTTTTACCCTGGTGTTGTTCGATTATCATACGGAAATGCTGGAGCCGCCGGACGAATCGCTTCTGTCTTGCGGCTCCTGGGTGCTTGAGGCCATCCGGAACAATCCTTTTTTGGCCAAAGTGCTGCTGCTCGGCGTCGGCGAGGAGGGGCTACGGGAGATTCCCGCGTCGGTCGGCTCCAAAGTCGCCGCCTATTCGGTCCGTTCGATCGAGGGATTGGAATCCGACGTCCGGTCGATTGTGTCGCAAATTCCGACGGAGCTCGTCTATGTCAGCATCGACAAGGATGTGCTGAACCGGAACGAGGCGGTAACCGATTGGGACCAGGGCAATGTCACGCTTCGCCAGCTGCTCGGCATTCTGGACGGCATCGCGTCGAGCCGGAAGATTGCCGGCGTCGACATCTGCGGGGAATACCCGTATTCGCCTGTCCATGCTTACCGCAAGGAAATCCGCAGGGCGCTCAACATCAACGAGCGAACGAACCGGGTGCTCGTGGATCGGGCGATCCGGTGGATCGAGCGCAAAGACGCATCATAACCATCCGCTTTCAACATATTTCGACATACTTCGGCATAGTTCAACAAAAATCTTGTCAACAGCTTTCATGACGAAAGCTGTTTTTTCTTTGATTGAAACTGAAAACGCTTGCACAGTATCATGGATTCAGACCGCAGTGGGATACTAATCGAAATCCGCTGCTCCAAATCCAAAGGAGGTTATTTTTCTCATGAATACGCAACCCGGCCCTTCCGGACAGGGGGCGAAAGTGGCCGTCCAGCGGTTCGGACGATTTCTGAGCGGTATGGTCATGCCGAACATGGGCGCTTTTATCGCGTGGGGACTGATTACCGCATTGTTTATTCCGACCGGCTGGATCCCGAACGAAAGCCTGGCTTCCCTTGTCGAACCGATGATCAAATACTTGCTTCCGCTGCTGATCGGCTATACGGGCGGTACGGCGATTCACGGAACGCGCGGCGGAGTGATCGGCGCCGTCGCGACGATGGGCGTCATCGTCGGTTCCGAAATTCCGATGTTTCTCGGCGCCATGATCGTCGGACCTTTGGCCGCCTGGATTTTGAAGCAATTCGACAAAGCGGTCGAAGGCAAAATCCGCTCGGGCTTCGAGATGCTCGTCAACAACTTCTCCGCGGGCATTATCGGCGGCCTGCTGGCGATCGGGGCGTTCAAAGTCATCGGGCCGGTGGTTCAAGGAATCAGTAAAGCGCTCGCTTCCGGCGTGCAATGGCTCATCGACGCGGGACTGCTTCCGCTGATCAATGTGCTGATCGAGCCCGGCAAAGTCCTGTTTTTGAACAACGCGATCAACCATGGCGTACTGGGTCCGATCGCGCTTGAGCAAGCGTCCAAGGCGGGCAAGTCCATTCTCTTCATGCTCGAATCCAATCCCGGACCGGGACTTGGCATTCTGCTCGCGTACTGGCTGTTCAGCAAGGGCAGCGTCAAGCAATCGGCTCCCGGCGCCATCATCATTCACTTTTTCGGCGGGATCCACGAAATCTACTTCCCTTACATTTTGATGAATCCCCGCCTGATTCTGGCCGCCATCGCCGGCGGCGTAGCCGGAGCGTTGACCTTTACCGCTACGGGGGCCGGGCTTGTGGCCACTCCGTCGCCCGGAAGCATCTTCGCCTACCTGGCCATGACGCCCAAAGGCGGTTACGTGCCGGTTCTTAGCGGGGTCTTGATTTCGGCCGCCGCATCGTTTATCGTAGCATCGCTGCTGCTGAAAACAAGCCGCAAGACGCAGGAAGAAGATCTGGATGCCGCTAAGGAAAAGGTAAAAGAAATGAAAGCCGCTTCCAAAGGGGAAGTGCCTGCGGCGGCCGCAGCGGCCGCTGAGGCTGCGGAAATCGTCAAATCGGCTTCCGAAGTCCAAAAAATCGTTTTCGCCTGCGATGCGGGCATGGGTTCCAGCGCCATGGGCGCCTCCATACTGCGCAAGAAGCTGGAGGCGGCCGGCAGCAAGGTGAAGGTGACCAATTCGGCGATCAGCGACATTCCGGCGGACGCGGACATCGTCATCACGCAAAAAACGCTGACCGACCGCGCCAAGCTGAAAGCGCCGAACGCCGAGCACATCTCCATCGACAATTTTCTGAAGAGCCCTGCGTACGACGAGCTTGTCGAGCGTTTGAAACAATCCTAAACAGCGGCGCTTCGTAAGGCGCGCAGGCGCTTGCGCTCAATTCAGAGATGAGGTTTAACCGGAATGAAATTGTCCAATCGGCAGCGCCGCCTGTTGAACTTGCTGCTTGACCGGAAGGAAGGAGCAACCGCAGGCGAATTGGCGGAAAAAGTTCAAACCAGCACGAGAACGGTTCACCGGGAACTGATGGAACTGGAGACGTTGCTGGCTGCCCACGGGTTGTCTCTCGTCAAAAAAACCGGCATCGGCATCGCGCTGGCGGAAAGCGGCGGCGATCTGGACAAGTTCCGGGAAGAGCTGCGCAAATCGGATACGTCGGAATTCTCGGCGGAAGAACGCAAAGGATGGATGCTTTGCCGGCTGCTGGAGGAAGCCGAGCCGGTGAAGCTGTTTGCGCTGGCCAGCGACGTCCGGGCGGCGATTCCGACGGTAAGCCGGGATCTGGACGAGCTTGAGCCCCTGCTGGCTCAAAACGGCTTGCATTTGGTGCGGAAACGGGGCTACGGCGTGGAAATCCGGGGCCCCGAACGCTCCAAGCGCAACCTGATTGTCTGGATGGCGGAGGAATATTTGGACGCGTCCGATTTCTACGGGTCTTTGCGGGAGCATGCCGACCGCTGGCCGTTTGCCGGCCGGCTGCTCGAACTGGCCGGAAAGCCGTGGTTTCTGGCGGTTGAGCGGTCATTGTGGAAAGCGGGCGAGGATTGGATCCGAAAGTTGCAGGAGCCGGAATATACCCGTCTCCTGCTTCGGCTGTCGGTAGCCGTCGCCCGGATGAAGCGCGGCCATCCGGCGGAGCGTCCGCCGCGGAAAGCCGCCGGCCGCAGGAGAAACGCGGACGAGACCGTCAAGCGGATCTTCGACGCGCTCGGCCTTGAATGGCGCGAGCCGGAAGCCGCGCATATGCACTCGCTGATCGAGGACGCCAAGGCCTCCGCCGCCGAGACGTCCGTATCCTTTCTTCTTGACGCGAGCGGCTTGGAACTGGCGGAAAAAACCCTCGGGCTGATTCGGCGGGTCGGGGAACGGATCGGGCTTCCGCTCGATCAGGACCGGTCGCTGCTGGACGGCCTTGTGCGTCATCTCGGCCCCGCCCTGGAGCGGCTGGCCCGCGGGGAAGTGCCGAGAAATCCTTTGCTGGCGCAAATCCAGAAGGATTACGAGCGGTTGTTTGCCGCCGTCCGGGAAGGAATGGACGCATTGTGGCAAGACGTGCCCATTCCGGCTGAAGAAATCGGCTATGTCGCGATGCATTTCGGCGCCGCGATCGAACGGTGGCAGATGGCGCCCAAGCACGTCAGGGCGCTTCTGGTGTGCACAAGCGGCATCGGCTCCTCGAAGCTGCTTGCGGTTAGAATTACCAAGGAAATTCCGCAAATCGAAATCATCGGCAATTACTCGTGGTACGAGGCTTCGCGCGTGCCGCAGGATCAATATGATTTCATTATCTCTACGGTCGATTTGCCGATCGAACCCGAACGGTATATCAAACTGAGCCCATTGCTGACCCGGGAGGAGACGGATAAACTCCGGGGTTACATTCGCCGTCTTCCGGGCGACCCCAAGCCGCCGGCGCCCGAGGTGCCGGAGGAGGAACGGGGGGCGTGGGAGCGGCTTAAGCGCATGAACCGATCCCTTAACGAAATGGTCGTCGTTCTGGAAAGGTTCCGGGTCTATTCGCTCAACGTGCCGGTTTCCGCGGAGGAAGGCGCGCTTAAGGCCGCGCTTTCCGCCATGCTCGCCAAGCTAAGACCCGGGAAGGCGGTCGCCGACGAAGCCAAGGTCGCGGAGCAGCTTATGGAAAGGGAGCGCCAGGGCAGCGTCCTTCTTCCCGAAACGCAGCTGGCTTTCTTTCATGTCAGAAGCGAGTGGGTTCGCGCTCCCGTCCTTGCGCTGTTCCGGCTGCAATCGCCGCTTCGGACGACACCCGCCGCGGAGGCGAAGCAAGCGTTTCTGATGCTGGCTCCCGCCGGCGCAAGCGAAGAGACGCTGGAAGTGCTGAGCGAAATCAGCGCGCTCCTGCTGGATCCGGAAGCCGGCCGCCTGCTTCGGGAAGGCGATGAGGACGCCATCCGGGCGTTTTTCTCGAAGCAGTTGGAAATATACATTAAAACAAAACCGGAATGGAGAGAACCATCATGAGTTTTTTATCCAAACAAAAAATTAAGCTGAACGTAAAAGTCAACGACAAATTCGAAGCCATTCGCCTTGCCGGGCAATTGCTGGTCGAAGCGGGACATGTCGAAGCGGGTTACGTGGATAAAATGGTCGAGCGCGAAACGCTGTCGTCCACGTATCTCGGCGGCGGTCTTGCCCTGCCTCACGGAACGAACGATTCGAAGCACTTGATCCGTTCCACGGGCATGTCCATTCTGGTGCTTTCGGACGCCGTGGACTTCGGCGGGGAGCCGGTGCGTCTGGTCATCGGGCTTGCCGCCGTCGGCGACGAGCACCTGGAGGTTTTGTCCAGCCTGGCGTTGATGGTGTCCGAGGACGAGGAAATGGAACGCATCCTGAAGGCCTCTTCGGAGGAAGAACTGCTTGCCATCTTTGAGAAAGGACTGCAGCTTTCATGAAGGCCGTTCATTTCGGAGGAGGAAACATCGGCCGGGGCTTCATCGGTCTGCTGCTGTCCCAAGCCGGTTACCGGGTGGAATTTGTCGACGTGAACGACGAGCTGGTCCGGCTCCTTCAGGAGCGGGGAGCGTATACGGTCCGGCTGGCCAATGCGGAAGCGGAAGAAACGGTTGTCCAAAACGTGACCGCGATCCACGGCAACGACACGGAGCGGGTGGCGCAGGCGATCGCCGAAGCGGAGGTGGTGACGACCGCGGTAGGCGCGGGCGTGCTGAAGCACATCGCCGGCGCCATCGCCAAAGGCATCGAGCGCCGTCTGGCCTTGTCCGAGAAGCCGCTGCACGTTATCGCCTGCGAGAACGCCATCGGCGCCAGCACCCGGCTGAAGCAGCTCGTCTTCGAGCTTCTGCCCGAGGGGATTCGGGAACGCGCCGAACGCTTCGTCGCTTTTCCCGACGCCGCCGTCGACCGGATCGTGCCGATTCAGCAGCACGAAGACCGGCTGGCCGTTACCGTCGAGCCGTTCTACGAGTGGGTGGTGGACCGTTCCGCGATGCTGGACGGTTATCGCGAAATTCCGGGCGTGCACTATGTCGACCGGCTTCAGCCGTATATCGAGCGGAAGCTGTTTACGGTCAATACGGGCCATTGCACCGCGGCGTACCACGCTTATGCCCGCGGCGGCGAAAACGGCTACCGCACCATTCAGGAAGCGATGGGCGACCCGTCCGTCGTCGCGGAAGTGCGCGGAGCGCTCGGAGAGACGGGCGCGGTCCTGACCCGCCAGTACGGCTTCGATGAAGCCGAGCATGCCAAATACGTCGAGAACATCCTGGAGCGGTTCCGCAATCCGTTCCTGACGGACGAAGTGGTCCGGGTCGGACGTTCGCCGATCCGCAAGCTGTCGCCGGACGAACGGCTCGTCCGCCCGTTAACAATCGCGCGCGAACTTGGCATCGAAACGCCTTATCTCATCAAGGCGATCGCGGCGGCCCTGCTGTTCGATTACCCCGAAGATCCGGAGGCGAGGGAGCTTCAGCAAACGCTGCGGGAGCTTGGCGTTTCCGAAGCGGTCGCCCGGTATACCGGACTGGCCGAAAGCGATCCTCTGCACGCGCGGATTCTCGATTCCTACGAGACGCTTAAGAACAACAACCCGCATACGAAAGGAAGTGCCGCGCGATGACACGATTCTTCAAAGGCATCGGGGCTTCGCCCGGGATCGCCATTGCGAAAGCTTATCCGCTGAAATCGGAAACGTTCGTTCCGGAAAAACGGACCGTCGACGATCCGGAGCGGGAAGTGGAGCGTTTTCGCGAAGCGGTCAAGCAGGCGCAAGATGAGCTGGAGCTCATCCGCCGGCAAACCGAAGAGAAGCTCGGCCAGGAAAAAGCGGAAATCTTCGAGGGTCATCTGCTGATTCTGGAGGACCCCGAGCTGATCGATACGATTGAGGGGAACATTCGGGATAACGCGGTCAATGCGGAATTCGCGCTGCACGAAGCGTCGGCGTTTTTCGTCGAAACGCTGCTTCAACTGGACGACGAAACGCTCCGGGGCCGGGCGGCGGACGTTAAGGACGTATGCGGGCGCGTCATGAACCGTTTGCGCGGAACGGAATCCGCCGATTTGTCCGGCATTTCCGAAGCGTGCATCGTGATCGCGTCCGATTTGACGCCTTCGGATACGGCCCAGCTCAATCTCGAAACGGTCTACGGATTTGCGACCGAAGTGGGCAGCCGCACTTCCCACTCGGCGATCATGGCCCGTTCGCTGGGCATACCGGCGGTCGTCGGTGCGGGCGAGGCGCTGCGCGAAATCCGGCCCGGCGCATGGGTCGTGCTGGACGCGGAAGAAGGAGCGGTCGTAGCCGATCCTTCGCCGGAAGAGCTTGAGGAATACCGCAAGAAAAAAAGCCGTTACGACGCCCGCAAGGCGGAGCTTGCGCAGTGGGTGAACCGTCCGAGCGTGACCCAAGACGGCCATCGCGTCGAACTTGCCGCTAACATCGGCCAGTTGGAAGACGTGCAGAAGGCGCTTGACAACGGGGCGGAAGGGATCGGCCTGTTCCGCACGGAATTTTTGTACATGGGGCGCGACCGGCTTCCGACGGAGGACGAACAATTCAACAGCTATAAATACGTGCTGGAGAAAATGAACGGCAAACCGGTCGTCATCCGGACGCTCGATATCGGCGGGGACAAGGAGCTTTCGTATATGGAACTGCCGAAGGAAAGCAATCCGTTCCTCGGACAGCGGGCGCTTCGTCTCTGCCTGACGCGCCCGGAGCTGCTTCGAACGCAGCTTCGGGCGCTGCTTCGGGCCAGCCGGTACGGCAACCTGAAGATTATGTTTCCGATGATCGCCGTGCTGGACGAACTGCTGGCGGCCAAGCGGATGCTGGAGGAAGAGAAGGCGAAGCTGATCGAAGAAGGCGCGGAGCTGGCGGAAACGATCGAAGTCGGCATGATGATCGAAGTGCCGGCCGCGGCGATCGCGGCGGACCAGTTCGCCAAAGAAGTCGATTTTTTCAGCATCGGGACCAACGATCTCATTCAATACACGATGGCGGCGGACCGGATGAACGAATCGGTGTCGTATTTGTACCAGCCGTGTCATCCGTCGATTCTCCGGCTGATCCGGATGGTCATCGACGCGGCGCGCCGGGAAGGCAAGTGGGTCGGCATGTGCGGCGAGATGGCCGGAGACGAAACCGCGATTCCGCTGCTGCTCGGGTTGGGTCTGCATGAATTCAGCATGAGCCCCGGCAGCATTCTTCCGGCGCGCGAACAGATCGGCAAGCTGTCTTACGGCGAGTGGACAGCGCTTGCCGACCGGGCGCTGCAATTCGCCAGCCAAGACGACGTTCAAACGTTCGTGCGCCAACAACTTTCGGGAGGGGACAACAAGTGATTGCAAAAACGTTCACGGTAGTCAATCCGACGGGATTTCACGTGCGGCCGACCAAAGCGTTCGTCCAGGCCGCCGCTGGGTTTCCGTGCAAAATAACGGTTTCCAGCAAAGGAAAAAAAGCGAACGGCAAGAGTTCGCTCAGCATGCTGACCTTGGGCATTGCCCAGTATGACGAAGTGACGCTGGAAATCGACGGCGAACAAGAAGAACAGGCGATGGAAACGCTGGGTAAACTGCTGACGCAGGTGCACGAATAAGCGGCAACGCAAACGCAGTGGCAGGAACGGGCAAAAGACGCTGAACGGCGCTCTTTTGTCCGTTTTTTTGATGAGAGGGAAACCCCTCCGCCTCAAGCCGGAGCTTGAAGCGGAGGCCGCGAGGGCAATGAGAACGCGAATAATCAGCGGCGTTTGCGCAGGCCGGCGAGGCGCGGTCCGCCGCGGTAATCGTGGGGACCGGCTCCTCCGCAGAAGACGTCTTTGCAGGAGACGGTATAAACGTGGTGCGGAACCGGCACGCAATGATGGCGGCGGATCACTTCAATCGGATGAATCACTTGAACGACCTGCGGATGAAAGTAGTCTTCGTAAACGACTTCCGGCGGATCGACGACGGATTGGGCCGGACAAGGGGAGTGTCCGTGATGGGAAGACAAGGCATTCATCTCCTTTCGTTGGGTTTTTACAATATACGAAAGGATAAACGCATACGCTTGTATGGATGCCTAAAGAGGCCGGAGTCCCGATTATTCCGCGCATGCATAGCTGCGCCTTCGGCTTGATGGCCGGAAAACGAATCGGCTTTGGGAACCCGGCCGCCGAACATGAACCTGCGGCTGCCCTGCGGATCTCCGGGAATATTTTGGCGGCCGGCTAGCCACAATGATAGAAGATTTGTTTCCAGCGATAGCCAAGGAGGGTTAAGGAGAAGGTGGAAAACAAAGGACATGCGGCGGACGGATCGATCCGCCGAATTAGGCTGTGGCTGGCTGTGGCCGTGGCGATCGGGAGCCTCTCGGCGGGCTCCCTGTCTGCGGCCGCGGCGGCCGAGCCGATTCCGATGACGCCGGAACCGACCGAAACGTCTAGCCGGATCGCGATCGTCATTGACGATTTCGGCAACAGGATGAAGGGGACGAAGGAAATGCTGGAGCTGCCGGTTCACCTGACCGCGGCGGTCATGCCGTTCCTTCCGAGCACCCGTGAAGACGCGGAGCTTGCCCATGCCAAAGGCCATGACGTCATCGTTCATTTGCCGATGGAGCCGGTGCGGGGCAATCCGAACTGGCTTGGGCCGAAAGCGATTTTGACGTCGCTGCCGGACGAAGAGATCCGCAAGCGGGTCGAGGAGGCCATCGCCGACGTGCCGCATGCGGTCGGCATGAACAACCATATGGGCTCCAAGGCGACGGCCGACGAGCGCGTCATGCGGGTGGTGCTTCAGGTGTGCAAGGAGAAAGGGCTGTTTTTCCTGGACAGCCGGACCTCCTACAAAACCGTCGTGCCGAAAGTCGCCCGGGAGCTCGGCGTTCCGCTGCTGCAGAACGACGTGTTTCTCGACGACGTTTACACGGCCAATCACGTCGCGCGGCAGCTTGCCGTCGTCAGAAAGAAGCTGGAGAAGGACGAGAAATGCGTCGTAATCGGCCATGTCGGGCCGCCGGGGCTCATCACCTCGGGAGCGCTGAAATCGGCCATTCCGGAACTGCAGAAGAAGGTCAAATTCGTTACGCTGTCGCAGATGCTCCCGGACGAGGCGCTTAAGACGGGCCAATAACGGCGAGGCTGTCCATTGCGCAGGCTTAATGCTAAAGGACAGCCTCATGCGTCTTTCGTCCGCATTCCGCACCCGCCGGCGGTCCGGTTCGTCCGTCTCTCTACGGGGCGATGCAGCGATAAAAGAAAATGCCTTCGGCAATGGCCGCCGCAACCCGCGTCTGGCCGCGCGGGGACGTCAGCATGGCCCGGTCTCCGTCATGGTTCAGGAACCCGGTTTCGACGATGACGCTCGGCACCTTGATCCGGTTCAGCATATAGTATTTGCCGCCGGATTGCGGGAGGCGGCGCGTATTTTGCTGGCGGTTCAAGGCTTGCTGGATGAAGGAAGCAAGCAGGGCGCTGCGGCCTTCCTTCTGGTGAATGACGAGGGGGCCGCGTTTTTTCCCTTTCGGCGACCAGTTGACATGGATGCTGACAAACAGCTTGGCTTCGATCTCCTCGGTCAAGCTTCCGCGCTGCGACAAATCCCTCATATGTCGCGATGCCCGGTGCCAGCGGTTGTCGTCGCTCAGCGCGTAATCGCCGGTCCGGTTCAGGACCGCCCGAACGCCGCGGCTTTTCAGAATCAAGTAGAGCTTGCGGGCGATGGCCAGATTGATGTCTTTTTCCAAAATATCCTTGTAATGCGTCCCGGAATCGATGCCGCCGTGTCCCGCGTCGATCAGGACATCGGCCACCGGCAGGCTGTGCGGGGTTTGGACGGCCGCTTTGCGATCGTCCTCTTCGAAACTGCCGTCTTCCGGGGTTGCCGCCGCAGGCAGCGGAACGCTCCATGCCAGCGTGGCTGCTGTCAGGATGGCGATGCCAAGCTTGCGAACGATGGAGGACCTCATGGGGATTTACCCTCCTTCCGAAACGGATTTTCTTCCTTTAGCGTGGCTCGTGAAAGCGGCTCCCATGCAGAGAAGGCCAAAATTTCGCCGCGTTTGGGAAATTCGCCGGCCGGGCATGATATAGATAGCAAGCCATAAAGGGGGAATTGCGGATGAACGACGGATTGGAATGGCTCAAATGGGTGGCGAACCGGTTCGCGGTTTACCTGACGACTCCGGCCGAAAGCCGAAAAGAGCTTCGGCGGCAGCGCAAGCAGATCCGCGAGCCGTGGGGCGTCCGCTGGTTTGGAATGCTGGCCGTAGGCATCCAGTTATGGTGGCAAGACCGGAGAAAAAACAAGCCGCACGTACCGGGCTCATAGGCCGGAACCTGCGGCTTTCGTTCGTTGTCGGAGCTTCTTGCTCTTATTATCGATAAAACAGTCCGAGATCCTTGAGCGTTTCCGCCGGAATAAACCGAAGCCCCGCCATGTCCAGCGCAAGATCGAGCCGGGAGGACGACCATTCCTGGTACCCGACGACCGGCAGCGCATACAGCATCGATTCGCCGAACGGCGTGGCGACAAACCGCAGATGGCCCTTCGCATCGAGTCTTTGCTTGAGTTTGGCGCCGTCTGACGCATAAGGCCGTTCGTCCATCAGCCAGGGAAGCCGCTCGTACGGATCGAAGGTTTCGTTCAGCGTAAGGAGGGCCGGACGGTCGTCCGCATCCGGCACGGGAGGACCGCTTGTCCGGCTTGCGGAAGCGAGCCGGGCCTTGAGCTCCGCCCAGCCGTCCGGCCGGATCGGGAGCAGCTCGGCGGTTTTGGCGTCGAGCCAGTACGTATCTTCTCCCGTGTTCACTTCCCACATGGCGGCGAAAGGATGAAAGTAATGCCGCGTCGCCTGATACGATCCGGATTCGGCATCCCGGGACCGGATCAACCCGTTTTCGACGAGCGACCGCTTGAGCGCAGCAGCGTCGAACAGCGGCTGGGCGCCCGTTCCGTATTCGCCCAATCGGAAGGAGCCGTCTTCGGCGGCATAGAGGATCAAGTATCCGACCGCTCGCCCGTCCTTCAGTACGGTGGCGATCCAGGCATGCGTTCCGGGCCCGAGCGCTTCGATTCGCGAGGCCGCGTTCCGCCATTGCGCAAAAGACGCTTCCTGCGCCAGTCGGCCGATCCACCGCTCCGCTTCGGCGTTCAGCTTCGCCTCCAAACCCGCCTGCTCGGGCGCCGGCGGTTCCAGAGCCAGCGAAGCGCTCTGCACCGAGGCGAAGCGAAGCGTCTGCGCCGCTCCGCCGGCCGGCAGTGCGGCCGATTGCGTTCCGGAGAGCGCGGCGACAGCGCCCGGCGGGATGACGGCGGCCCCGGCCGCAACGGGCGCCGCGGCGGCAAGCGCGGCAATGAGCATCGCCCGGAGTACAAGACGATTCCGTCCATGCCGGCGGCGATTCACGTTGATTTTCATTTCGATTCCACCTGCCCTTTGATCTTCTTCCCAGCGCTGCGGTCGTTTGCGATGCTGGTCTTCATGCGGAGAAGCCTTCGGACAATCGGACGGGCGTTGTCCGTTCTCTTGCATTGTAGCGGACAAGCCTTGCCGATGCTGTTGAAACGTGACCGCGTTTTTTCGCCGAGGAGGAACGGTTGTGTCGATTGGTGCTTTCTATTTCTTTACCCGATTCCCGGCAGGTGAAAAAGACCGCAATTCATGACGGACATCGTCACGCGGGGCCGGTACTGCCAGTCGATTTCTTCGGAGCGCTGCTTCAGCCTCGTTCGGAGCGCCTCCTTCGGCTCGCCTTCCTCCGCCTGATCGATCATCGGCCGGTAATAGGCTTCCAGCCGGGCGAGCTCGTCCAGCCTGCGCTCCTCGGCTTCGGCCGCCCACTGGAAATCGGCGGCTTTCAGCTTGCGCTCCAGCGCATGCTCCAACTGCGCCATCGCCTTGCGCAGCGACAGCCCATTCGGAAGCAGGTGGACGTTCGGGGGCAGCTTGGGCGTCAGCCGGCGTTCCCGCACCCGCTCCAGAAACGCTTCGTCGATGACGCCCGTCGCCAGCGAAATGCCCCAGCCGTACAGATCCTCGCGCTTCATGTCGCATTCGTAGCCGACTTTGAAGTTGACGCCGAGCCAAGCCGTATAGGGAACGGAGCCGAGCGGGCCGACGCCGGTCCGCTTGGGCGGCTCCTCGAACATCGTGACGCAGCGTCCGAACTGGCGGACGGATTCGAAGATTTGATCGAGCCGCCGCGAGCCGAAGTAAACGTCGTCGCGAATGACGCGGGGACCGTTCTGCAGCAAGGGCATGGGCATTCCGGCAGCAGGCTGGGTTCCGGCTTGGGGCTGAACCTGCGGCTGGGCCCCGGCTTGGCCATCCCGCGCCGCCTCCGGCCCGGATGGCTCCGCTTCGGACGGATGCACGAAGCTCCAGCGGAACGTCATCGTCTCCGGCTCGGCGCCGGTCCGGTCGACAAAGCTCCAGTAATACGGGCGGTTCGTCAGCGCGCGGTCGGCTTCCGGCGACAGCTTCACGGTGACGTGTGTCGGGCTTTTCTCGATAATGCTGCTGCCCGTCGCTTCCAGATAGGAGATGACAAAGCGTTGCACTTGCTTGGCGTTCATGTCCGTTCACTCCCGCTGTCGTTGATTCCGCGTCTGCAGCAGCGCATCGCCGAGACCGTCGATCCGGCTGCGCAGTTCCCGCTCGTCGGCGGATTCCAGCAGCATTTTGGCAAGCCTCCGCTCCAGCGATTCTTCGCGTTCGATCCGCTCCACGATTTCGTCCAGCTCGCCGATCACCGTTTCGAACATATTGATTTTTTCGTGAAGCAGGTGCAGGATATGCTCCTCGATCGTCCCGAGCGTGCACAGGTTGAAGATGCGGACGTCTTCGGTCTGGCCGAGCCGGTGCACGCGCCCGATCCGCTGTTCGACCCGCATCGGATTCCAGGGGAGGTCGAAATTGACGATATGGTGGCAAAATTGCAGGTTGATCCCTTCGCCTCCCGCCTCGGTGGCGACAAGCACCTGCGCCCTGCGCCGGAACAGGTCCATCATCCAGTCCTTCTTGCCCCGGTTCATGCCTCCGCGGTACGGCACGGCAGACAGGCCGTGCTCCTTGAAATAACGGAGCAGGTATTCCTGCGTCGCCCGGTATTCCGTAAAGACGATGACTTTTTCGCCGATGTTCTCGACAAGCTTCATGGTGGCCTCGGCTTTGGTGTTCGCCTGGATGCTGCGAATCAGCTCGACCAGCTCCCAAATCCGGGCGTGCAGCGGGGAATCGGGCGGGATTTTTTTCGACAGGTTGATCAAGGTCAGAAAGACGGCGTCGCGGCTTGAGCACACTTCCCGCTGCAGCGTCACGAGCGAGAGCATGCTGGCCAGGTCGCCCCGCTCGGCTTGCGCGTGCTGCCGGACATATTGCGTCACGCCGTCGTACAAGGCCTGCTCGTCCGGAGACAGCCGCAGCGGCACGTTGGTGACCGTGCGCTTGGTGAACTCCAGGCCGCCGTCGCTGCGCCGGTTGCGGATCATGACCTGGCCGAGCGCCTCTTGCAGCTTGTCTTCGTTTTTGGCGACCCGGCGGCCAACGACGAAGTTGGCGGCGAACTCGCCCTCGCCTCCCAATTGTCCGGGCTTGAGCAGCGTAATCAGGTTGTACAGCTCGGACAAATCGTTCTGCACGGGCGTGGCGGTCAGCAGCAGGCAGTATTTTTTGCGCAGGTCGCTGACGAATTGGTAGTTGCCGGTTTTTTTGTTTTTCAGCTTGTGCGCTTCGTCGATGATGAGCATGTCGTATTCGCTTCCGTGCAGGAAGGAGCGGTGCGGCTCGCGCTTGGCCGTATCCATCGAGGCGACGACGATGTCGTGCTCCCAGTGATACATTTTTTTGTGCGCGACGGCGGGAATGCCGAACTTGCCGTTGAGCTCCCGCACCCACTGCAGAACAAGCGAAGCGGGGACCAGAATGAGCGCGCGGCGGACAAGTCCGCGGACGAGATACTCTTTCAGCACAAGGCCGGCCTCGATGGTTTTGCCGAGACCGACTTCGTCGGCCAGAATCGCTCTGCCCCTCATTTCGTACAGGACGCGCCGCGCCGTTTCCGTCTGGTGGGGGAGCGGCGTAAATCCGGGCAGCAGCCGCAAGCACTGCAATTCGTGAAAATCGGCGACGCGCCGGGCTTCTTCGGCCTCCCAGGCCATTTGGTACAGCGACCAGTCGTCCCAAGGCCCGTTGCGCTCGATCCGGCGCTCCAGTTCCTCGAACGCGCTCCGGTCGACGTGCAGATCGACGAGCGGATGAAGCTTGCGTGCCGGTTGGGCGGCGCGGTCCGGCGCGGCCGGCGTCTCGCTCCGGGAACCGGAAGAAGCGGCGGAATCGGGTTCGGCGGCGGGCTGCGGGAGACGGTCCTCTTGAATCGCCGGCGTTCCGGACGGTTGCGAAGCGGGTTGAATGGGCACGTGTCGGTCCTCCTTCTCGTTGCTGTCGCAGGGACAATCTTTCTTTGTTTAGTATGAGCAATCGGAACCTTTTCAAAACAAGCGGGCGGCGCAAAAGGGAGAAAACGGGAGCATGCCGGAACAGGCCGCCGCCAGGCCCGGCTGAGCCCGTCTGATGTCGCGAAAGGCCGGTGGAAATACAATATGTTGTATATTAAAATAGAATTTACGCACAATATATAGTAAAATGTACATACTTTACGGTATTGTTGCGTAGGATTCGCGATTTGCTTGCGAAAGTCGGTTCGTGATTCGATACGAAGCCAAAGGGAGAGGGTGCAACGGATGTCTACGACGACGAACAAAGCTCGGCTTGAGGGATTGAGCGAAAAAATATTTTTGGACCGTTACGCCTGGAAAAACGCGAATGCGGACGACGCCAAGGTCGGGGATGTCGTTCTCGTGCTGACGAAGGACGATCCGAAGTTTCCGACCAAGGAGGTCGGGGAAATCGTAAGCCGCAGCGGCCGTCAAGTTACGGTCCGCTTAAGAAGCGGCGAGCTGGTCGAATCGACCGTCGAGAAGCTTACGCTGACGATCGAAAAGACGCCGGAAGAAATGTGGGACCGCCTGGCGAACGCGATGGCCTCGGTCGAGGCGACGGAGGAGAAGCGGAAGGAGTGGAACGCCAAGTTTCGCTGGCTGCTGGACGACTGGAAGCTGGTTCCAGGCGGCCGAATCGCGGCGGGAGCGGGAGCCAGCGACGAGCTGACGCTGTTCAACTGCTACGTCATTCCTTCTCCGCACGACAGCCGCGGCGGCATCATGAAGACGCTGAGCGAGATGACGGAAATTATGGCCCGCGGCGGCGGGGTCGGCATCAACCTGTCGTCGCTTCGTCCGCGCCGGGCCGTTGTCAAAGGCGTCAACGGCACTTCGAGCGGCTCCGTCTCCTGGGGCGGGCTGTTCAGCTACACGACCGGCCTGATCGAGCAGGGGGGAAGCCGGCGCGGGGCGCTCATGCTGATGATGAACGATTGGCACCCGGACGTCGAGGAATTCATCACGGTGAAGCAGACGCCGGGACGGGTGACGAACGCGAACCTGTCCGTTTGCGTGAGCAACGCCTTTATGCGGGCGGTCAAGGAAGACCTCGACTGGGAGCTGGTCTTTCCGGATACGTCCGACCCCGAATACGACGAAGTATGGGATGGGGACCTGGAGAAATGGAAGCGGCTCGGCAAGAAGGTCGTGACCTACCGCACCGTCCGGGCGCGGGAGATTTGGAACACGATCATCGAATCCGCTTGGAAGTCGGCCGAGCCGGGCGTCGTGTTCATGGAATATTACAACCAGATGTCCAACAGCTGGTATTTTAATCCGATTATCTCGACCAATCCCTGCGGGGAACAAGGTCTGCCCGCGTGGGGCGTATGCAACCTGTCGGCGATCAATCTGTCCAAGTTCTACGATGCCGGCAAGCACGACGTCGCCTGGGACGAGCTGGCCCGCGTCGTCCGTTACTCGACCCGTTTTCTGGACAACGTGATCGACAAGACGCCGTATCATTTTCCGGAAAATGAAGCGAACCAGAAAAAGGAGCGCCGCATCGGCCTGGGCACGATGGGACTCGCGGAGCTGCTCATTCGCCTGGAAATCCGGTACGGCAGCCCGGAGAGCCTGGCGTTTCTGGATAAGCTGTACGGATTTATCGCCCGCGAGGCTTATCTGGCTTCGACGGAAATCGCGGCGGAGAAAGGCTCGTTCCCCGCGTTCGAAGCCGACAAGTTCCTGCAAAGCGGCTTTATGAAAAACATGGCCGAAGCGTTCCCGGAAGTGGCGGAAGCGGTGCGGAGCAAAGGCATGCGGAACGTGACCGTCATCACCCAGGCGCCGACGGGTTCCACGGGGACGATGGTGGGCACCTCCACCGGCATCGAGCCTTACTTTGCGTTCGAATATTACCGGCAAAGCCGCCTCGGCCTCGACAAACAGTACGTGCCGATCGCTCAGGAGTGGAAAGAAGCGCATCCGGGCGAGGAGCTGCCGCCGTGGTTTGTGACCGCGATGGATCTGTCGGCCGAAGACCATATCCGCGTTCAAGCGGCCATTCAGCGCTGGGTGGACAGCTCGATCTCGAAGACGGCGAACTGCCCGGTCGACTTTACCGTCGAAGAAACCGCCAAGCTGTACGAGCTTGCGTTCGAGCTCGGCTGCAAAGGCGTCACCATCTATCGCGACGGCAGCCGGGACACGCAGGTATTGAGCACGTCGAAGGACGATAAAGGCGATAGCGGCAAGGAAAAAGCCGCGCCGGCGGAGAACGGAGCGTCCGGCGAGGCGGCCGCGGCTTCGGACAACGCGGCGATCGGCGGGCTGAACGCCGCGCTGAACGCGAATGTAACGCCGGAGCAGGCGAAGGTGTTCGACAAGCAGTACAAGAGCCGGCCGAAGGTGCTCCGCGGCGCGACCTACAAGTTCAATACGCCGTTCGGCATGGCCTATATTACGGTGAACGACATCGACGGCACGCCGGGGGAAATCTTCCTCAACGTCGGCAAAGCCGGTTCCGACGTGTTCGCCATGGCGGAGGCGCTCGGCCGCGTCTGCTCGCTGTTCCTGCGGTACGGCGACCACGGCAACAAGGTGCAACTGCTTATCAAGCACCTGAAGGGCATCGGCGGCACGGGAGCGGTCGGCTTCGGACCGAACCGCGTTGAGTCGATCGCCGATGCCGTCGCCCAAGCGCTGGAGCTGCACATCGGCCTTCTGCGGGAGGAGCAGGCGGCGTCCAAGGAGCTTCCGGCCGCAGCAGCGCGCAGCGCCGCAGACGGCGGCAAGGCTGCGGCGGCGGTCCCGCCGGTCGTTCCGTACACGTCGACGGACCTCTGCCCGTCCTGCGGCTCGGCCTCGCTGCTGTACGTCGAAGGCTGCAAGACGTGCGCGAACTGCGGGTACAGCAAGTGCAATTGAACTTGATGAAAATGCGATAAAATATCATATGTGAAATTCCATAATTAATTGGAATTGGTTCAAAATTAGATAGATATTTTATTGCTGAATTAATAGGATTCGAATAAAAATACGAAAAAATGAATGAAGTTTCAAAATGACCAGACAGCGATGCTGCTTTCTGGTCATTTTCCGTTTATCAACCCCATATTTATCAGCAATACGATGGCATTTCTATCTCATGGAACTTACGATTCCACAAACACTCGCCACCGGCGCCTGTTTTGACGCGGGAGCGAAAGAAAGAACTTTCCATTGAATTCCAACGTCTAACAAATAGGATTATTTTCGATTATTTGATGGACGGAGAGGAGACACGGTCGATGGATAAAGGATGGGTACCGACGCTGCTTGCCGTCGTACTCGTAATGATGGTAGCCGGCGCAATCAAACAATCGCTGCAGTATGCGCCTGCAACTCCTATTTCGAATCAGTATTCGCCCCAGGAAGCGTCTGTCGAGGAGGGCGTCGGAAAAAATGGGGCGGACGCTCCCAAGCCGGCTGACGAGGTCTCTGAAGCAGAAGAAAAACGTGCGCTTGAGCCGGGTGCCGACGCATCCGAAGCGGCGAAGTTATCGATTGTGGTCGGTGACGACGTCAAGTTGGAAACCTCATTGGAGCACGAAACGGCGACGTTCGATGGAACGGATACACGATCGAGCCCTATGGCGTGATCTTCGCGGTGCGAACGGATATGGGTGAACCTGTTGTAGAGGGCGAGAGAATCGTTTTTTCGAGAGATTTGTCGGGAGAGGCAACGATATCGTATGAAGTGATGGAGAATACGTCTTTGAATGAAGCAGTGGTCAAGGAGCTGCAAGATCACGAGGACTCTTTCTACGGTGAGTTTATCGAGACCACCTCAAAAGGCGGCCTGAAGGGCAAACACAATCAATATAAAGATGATTCTGTCTTTTCCGGCGTTTTTTTCTACGAGTTCGATCGACATGTTCTTCGGATCGATTATCGATGTCCGATCGCCGCCGTCGACCCAATGGTTCGAATCGTAAATGAAACCGTAGATTCGGTAAAGATGCGAATATAATCTGCCCGTTAGCTTAATGGCGCATGGCCAGTCTATCCTGAAAATATCGTTCGGCGAGAGAACTAAATTCCCAAGCACCCCGCCGGGAAATTGTCCTCCTATATCCAGCCCTATCGGGAACTCCCAGCGCTCGAAGTTCGCGGTTTCGTGGTTCACTTTGAAGTGGGTGTCCGTACCTTGTGGGTACGGGCTTTTTTATGTTTTTCTCACAACATACGATGGTTGCCTCCAGAAAAGGAAGAGTCAAGATGAACCCTAACCTGAATACCACGCCGTTGCAAGAACGAACGATAGCTGAGGAACTTTTGCCTAAAGGAACGGGCCCCAAAATGAACATGCATTCATGCGGCAATGCAGGGATGTGCAAGAAGACACGGAAGGTTTGCAAACCCGTATCGACTCTGCGGGCATAACAACCTTTTTTGAAAAGACGCTTGACATGGAATGCATTTCATACTTTACGCTGTGTGCGAACAGAAGCTCCGGCCCTATGCCGGCAATCGGCAGGCGTTCGTTGCGTTCCGGGAGTGGTAAGGAGGTGAAATTGAAAAGGCTTTCTTAAGGCTTGTCAAAAGACGTTGTTTTTCCGGGTGCCGCATCGTTAACGCCGCTTGGCAAATATGAACCGCTGGAGGGGAATGTCCATGAAACAAGAAAATGCACTCAACAACATATTGGAAGCCGATTTTAAGCTGAATGAACGGCCGAACCATGAACCGCTTCGCGTGCTTAGCGAAGAGGATTGGAAATTCTGGAAGGAGAACGGTTACGTCGTTGTTCCGAATGCGGTCCCGCAAGAAAATCTCGACCGTCTGGTCAATTTGATTTGGGAGTTTGAAGAGAAAGATCCGAACGATTCCTCGACCTGGTATAAGCCCGCACGCCGGGAGATCCAGATGAAAGAACTCGTAAATACGGGAATGGTGGAGCTTTATAACCATCAATATCTGTGGGATAACCGGATGAATGAAAGGGTTTATCAAGCTTTTGTCGATATTTGGGGTACGGAACGTCTTTGGGTCAGCATCGACCGCTGCAACCTGAACCTCCCTATTCGCCCAGGTTATGAATATAAAGGATTTATCCATTGGGACGTAAACACTTCTCTGGATCCGCTTCCTGTCAATGTTCAAGGCATTCTCACCTTGGCGGATACCGATATCGACATGGGCGGGTTTCAATGCATCCCTGAATTGTACCGGAATTTCCATGAATGGGTCAAAACGCAGCCCGCCGACCGGGATCCGTACAAACCGGATACCACCGGATTTACGCCGACCAAGGTGGTAGCGAAAGCCGGAGACCTGATTATTTTCCACAGCATGCTCGCGCACGGCATCCGGGCCAACCATTCCGCCAAGCCGCGTCTGGCGCAATATATTTCCATGTTCCCCGCACAAGAGTATAACGAGGAGCTGCGGCAATCCCGAATTGAATCCTGGAGAGACCGCATCCCGCCGAAAGGGATGGCATTCCCGGGGGATCCGCGAAATTGGGAGCAAACGAAATACGAGAGAGCCAATTTGACAGAGTTAGGCGAAAAATTGCTCGGATTGAAAAATTGGTAACCGGGTTTGCAGCACTTTTTAGATGCCGTGCGAGCGGATTTTGCCTATTCCTTGGCGGTCGGCTCGGGCGGCCTCTTTTTTCGCCGACAGATGATATAAAATAAAAGAAAGGAGGGCTGTTCAGATGGCTAATATTAAAGAAATCGCCAAGAAAGCGAACGTGTCCGTGTCCACGGTTTCTCGCGTTTTGAACGGTCACAATTATGTCAGCGATGAAAAGCGGGAAGCGGTTTTAGCGGCGATCGAGCAACTGAATTACACGAGAAATATGAATGCGGTTCACTTAATTAAAGGGAAAACCAATGTCATTGGCGTGATGCTTCCTTTCATTAACCACCCCTATTTTTCAAGATTGTTGGAAGGGATTTCAGCCAGTGCGTTACAGAAAAACTATCAGTTGATGCTTTGCCAAACCGACTACAAGGAAGAAATTGAAATCAAAGTGCTCGATATGCTGAAAATGAAACAGATTGACGCCGTGATTATTTGCTCGAAACATTTGCCCTTGGACCGGATTGAACCCTATACCCGCTATGGCCCCATTGTCGCGTGCGAAGACGTCGGGGATTCATCGGTGTCGTCCGTTTTTCTAGACCATTACACGAGTTTTTATAATGGGATGCGCTATTTAATCGACCGCGGTCATCGGGCCATTGGATTTTGCTTGGGGAGAAGCAGCGGCGTGAACAGCCAAATGCGCCGTAAGGCGTACGAGGATGCGCTGGCTTTGATTCACGAACCGGTCAGAGAGGAATGGATCTTTTATCAAACTTACCGAATTGAAGACGGCGTGAAATTGATGCGGGACATGCTGCAGATGGAAGAACGGCCTTCCGCGATGCTGGTCACCAACGATCAGGTCGCTGCGGGAATGATTATTGAAGCGAAAAAGAACGGCTTAACCGTTCCGGACGATTTGGCGGTTATCGGGTTCGACAATCAGCCGATCGCTGAAGTTTTTAATTTGACGACGATTGATAATCAACTGTTTGAAATGGGAAGCAGCGCTTTTCAAATTGCGCACGACCAAATTATGAAAACAAGAGATGAACCGGAACATCGGGAGCTTGAATACAGGTTGATTGAACGGTTCAGCGTGTAAATACATAATCAAAATCCCACCACGAAGAGGCGATGAAATTTCTGCAAAGGAAAGACGATTTTAAACTTAATCAAGAACAAGTCTGTTGACGAGATAATGCGGAAAGCCGATCCTCATGCCATTTGGATTTCGACCGACAAAGAAATTATAACTCGGTTGAAGTTGGTGACAAAGTAAATATTTTAATGAACGGAACGATAATCTTTACGTACCCCGCTCAGTCAACGGCGAAGGTAATCAAGATCGAAACGAATGAGTAGCCATTCAAATATAGGCGCTGTTCCCCAGTTGTTCTGCCAAGACATGATGGGGGACATTTTTTTCATTTTTGAACCTCTAACGATCACGTCTTCATTTAATCCCCGGTTTTACATCCGCCCCTTCCTAAAGGCCTCGCTATAAAAAATCCGTTTGCATATTGACTTGGAGTTAGCTCCAAATGGTAAGCTCCATTATATCTTCCAGGAAGAGGAGAGGATTGATCAATGGAGTATGTCAAACTTGGAAATACCGGCTTGGATGTATCCCGGCTTTGCATCGGCTGTATGAGCTTCGGTGTGGCAGAGAGATGGATTCATCCGTGGGTGCTTGATGAGGAACGCAGCCGTCCGATTATTAAAAAAGCACTTGAGTTGGGCATCAATTTTTTCGATACGGCGAATGTGTATTCAGACGGAACGAGTGAAGAAATTCTCGGACGCGCATTGAAAGATTTCGCCCGTCGTGATGAAGTCGTCATCGCGACGAAGGTTCATTTCCCCATGCGTCAGGGTCCCAATGCCGCAGGGCTTTCCCGGAAGGCGATTATGACGGAAATCGACAACAGCCTTAGACGTTTGGGGACGGACTATGTGGATTTGTACCAAATTCACCGCTGGGATTACAATACTCCCATTGAAGAAACGATGGAAGCTCTTCATGACGTTGTGAAGGCGGGGAAAGCGAGGTATATCGGCGCTTCAGCCATGTATGCATGGCAGTTTTTGAAGGCCTTGCATGTGGCCGAGAAACATGGATGGACCCGGTTCGTATCGATGCAGAATCATTACAACCTCCTATATCGTGAAGAGGAGAGGGAGATGCTGCCGCTGTGCAAGGAAGAAAAAATCGCCGTGATTCCGTATAGCCCGCTTGCCAAAGGAAGGTTGACGCGCGATTGGGAGGAAAAGACGCATCGTTCCGAAACGGACCAAGTACAGAGAGCCCAATACGATGCGCATGCGAACGCCGATCGGTTGGTCGTGGAACGGGTGAAGACCATCGCCGAAAAACGCGGCGTTCCCCGCGCCCAAATCGCGCTGGCCTGGTTATTGCAAAAGGAACCCGTCACCGCTCCCATCATCGGGGTTACGAAAATGTCCCATCTCGAAGATGCGGTAGCTGCGCTTTCAGTAAAATTAACGCCTGAAGAAATGGCGTTCCTGGAAGAGCCGTATGTCCCTCACCCGATCATTGGTTTTCAGTAAGAATGGAAGTCAGGAGATGAATCCATCCGTATGATGACAATCGCAGAAGTAAGTGAAAAATTTGATCTTTCACAAGATACACTGCGCTATTATGAACGCATCGGACTGATTCCTCGCGTGAACCGCAACAAAAGCGGAGTCAGAAATTATACGGAAGAAGACTGTAAGTGGATCGAATTTATCAAATGTATGCGAGGCGCAGGTCTTCCCGTAGAAGTGTTGATTGAGTATGTCGGGCTGTTTCAGCAGGGCGATGAAACCCTTGAGGCAAGGAAAGAACTCTTAATCGAGCAACGCAATCAGCTGATCATGAGAATAGAAGAAATGAAGAAAACGTTGGAACGCCTGAATTACAAAATCGAAAGATATGAACAGGCTATCGTCACAAAAGAAAAAACGCTGAAAAGACCGGAGAATTAATCCTCGCCTTTAGCCTGGTTGCATCCGAGGAGGGAGGAATCGTGGAACGCCTTTGGACGAAGCCGTTTATTCTGATGTCCGCAGGGCTTGGGTGATACAAAGCTTATCGTACCACGCTCTGTTTCAATTCGCCTGCGCTCTTTCTGTCGTAGCGCTGCTCCTGACATATAGCGCAAAAGTGCCTTTCCGGCAGCAAACGGGCAAAAGGAGAATCGAATTTTTCGAGCCATCCGTCTTGCCTGTCGCGGCATCCGTCTTTTTTCTGACCATCGCTTATGGCGGAATTACCACGTTTGTCCCGCTGTTCGCAGACTCGATCCAAGTCAATTCCGGCACGTTTTTTCTGGCCTATGCCGTAACCCTTGCCCTGATCCGCCCCATTGCGGGAAAACTTTCGGACCGGCACGGCGAGTCATTCGTTATTATACCCGGGCTTGCGGTAACGATTTCCGCTTTACTTGTATTAAGCATTTCCACGGGATTGTTCGGCGTGCTGGTTTCGGCGGTTCTGTTCGGGGTTGGTTTCGGATCCGCGCAGCCGGCTCTTCAAGCGGCAACGATACGACTGGCCCGCCCGGATCGGAAAGGGGTTGCGAATGCTTCTTTGTTGACAGCAACCGACCTTGGCATCGGGCTTGGCGCGATCCTGTCGGGCTGGGTTTCACAGCACACGAGTTACCAGGTGTTGTTCACGGTCGGCGCCGCGTCGGTTGCGATGTCGTTGTTGCTGTTCGCGTTCTTTGTGGTACGTTTGGTGAAAACCAGGAGTACGCCTTCTGACACCGATTCTCGCCTGGACATGATGAGAGTCCCCAAACGATTTGAAAGATAATGAACATTGTTCATGGATCGTTTCACTAGCGGTCACACTTTATTTAGGAGAAGGAGTAGAGAAAAACATGTGTAAAATCCATGCTCTAAGCGTCCCAAGGGCAAAAGCGCCGTTTGAAAAGACCACGATTGAACGGAGAGAATTACGTCCGGACGATGTCTTAATCGACATTAAGTATTGCGGGATTTGCCACTCCGACATTCACAATGCTTACGATGAATGGGGAGGCGGAATGTTTCCGATGGTTCCCGGTCACGAAATGGCAGGAGTCGTAACAGCCGTTGGACCCAAAGTTACGAAATTTGCCGTTGGCGATCGCGTTGGCGTCGGTTGCTTCGTCGACTCCTGCGGAGAATGCGAATACTGTCTCCGCGGCGAGGAGCAATTTTGTACGAAAGGCGTTGTCTTATCCTATAATTCGCTAGACTACGACGGCAATCCGACGTACGGAGGATACAGCCAAAAAATCGTTGTAAAAGAAGATTTCGTTGTCCGTATTCCCGCCGCTCTGGATTTGGATGTGGCAAGCCCGCTATTGTGTGCCGGCATCACCACATACTCTCCATTGAAAAAATGGAGTGCCGGCCCTGGCAAGAAGGTTGCTATTGTGGGAATGGGGGGACTTGGCCACTTGGCGGTCCAATTCGCCCATGCCATGGGTGCTGAAGTAACAGTCTTGAGCCAGTCTCTGAATAAGAAAGACGAAGCACGGAGTTTGGGCGCAGATCATTACTTTGCAACCAGCGATCCCGCTACATTCTCGGCGTTGGCCAGCCGATTTGACCTCATCTTAAACACTGTGTCTTCGAATCTCGATATGGATGCGTATTTATCCATGCTTCGCGTAGATGGAACGCTGGTCAATGTCGGTGCGCCAAGCCAGCCGGACAAATACAATGTCTTTTCGTTAATCATGCATCGCCGCAGCATTGCGGGTTCACTCGTTGGCGGAATTCGGGAAACGCAAGAGATGCTCGATTTCTCCGCTCAACACGGCATTGCTCCTAAGATTGAAATCATCCGTGCCGATCAAGTGGACGAAGCGTATGGGCGTGTGCTTCGCAGCGATGTGCGGTATCGGTTCGTTATCGACATGGCTACTTTGTAATTTGGAAAGATGCACTTTATCCTCTTGGGTTTACTCTAATGAAAGCGTTCATAGGTCCCCCCTTCCGAGGCGAAGGGGGTTTTTCAGGTTGCGGGATGATTCGTCTTGTTCCGGAAGCATGAATTGTGGCATATCCATTTTTGCAAATGCAATACGATAAAATAACGGAGCGATCCAAGGATGAACGGCATGTCCTCTCCGGCAAAGGATTGATCGGGAAAGGAGGAGGCGATCCATGGAAACCATCGGGAAAAGCGTTTACCGAAAAGAAGCCCCGGACAAAGTTACGGGCGCGGCGAAGTATACGGCGGATGTTCAGAAGCCGGGCATGCTGCATGCGAAATTGGTAATCAGTCCGTATGCTCATGCCAGGATCAAGGACATCGATATTTCCGAGGCGCGGAAAATGCCGGGCGTTCGAGCCGTCCTGACGGGGCAGCCGACACCGCTTGTGGGCGAGGAAATCCGCGATCGTCCTCCGATCGCGTTCGGAAAGGTACGGTATCACGGCGAACCGGCAGCCGTCGTCGTGGCCGATACGCCGGTTCAAGCGCAGGCCGCGGCCGAGCGAATCCGCATCGCTTACGAGTCCCTTCCGGTCGTCAACAGCCCGGCCGACGCCCTGCGCAAGGACGCGCCGTTGATCCACGAGAACCTGGAACAGTACGAAAAGGGCGTCATGACGTATGCCGAGCCGAATACGAACATCGCCAGCCGAATCCGAATACGGAAAGGCGACGCAGCGAAGGGATTTTCGGAAAGCGATGTCATCGTCGAAAACCGAATTTCCTTTGCCCCGTCCGACCATGCCGCCATGGAAACGAGATGCTGCGTCGCCGAAATCGCCGCGGACGGCACCGTGACGATCATCACTTCATCCCAGGCCCCCTTTATGGCCAAAAAGATCATCAGCGCCGCTTTCGGCGTCGAGATCGGAAAAATCGTCGTTCATGCGCCTTTGGTCGGCGGAGCGTACGGAGGCAAAAGTTCCGTTCAATGGGAAATCATCGGCTATCTGGCCTCGAAAGCCGTCGGCGGAAGGCCGGTGAAGCTGGATTATACCCGGGAAGAAGATCTCCTCACGGCGCCTGTTCATATCGGACTTGACGCCACCGTAAAGCTTGGAAGCAGCAAAGACGGCAAGCTGCTGGCGGCCGAGATGGTCTATTTGTTCGACAGCGGCGCCTATGCGGATAAGTCTCCCAATCTCAGCCGTGCGGGAGCCGTCGATTGTACGGGCCCTTATCATATTGACCATGTCTCGTGCGATTCCTTAAGCGTATACACGAATCATCCTTATCCGTCGGCGTTCAGGGGATTCGCCCATTCGGAGGTTTTGTTCGCTTTTGAACGAACGATGGATATGCTGGCTGCCAAACTTCAAATGGACCCGTTGGCGCTTCGGCGCAAAAATGCCATTGCCCCCGGTCATACGACGCCCACCCAGGTGCTTCTGAACACGAGCAATGTCGGCAATTTGCCGCGATGCCTGGAGAGGCTTCAAGAACTGATGAATTGGGAGGAAGGGGCGCTGATCCGGCTGTCCGACCGCAAAGTCCGCGCCAAAGGCATCAGCTGCATATGGAAAACGTCGACGATAGAACCGGACGCCTCTTCGGGCGCCGTTTTGCTGGCGAATCCGGATGGAAGCATCAACCTGGTGTCGGGCGTCGTCGAAATCGGAACCGGTACCAAAACCGTTCTTGCCCAAATGCTTGCGGAAAAGCTGCGGATGGACGTCAGCCGGATTCATGTCAAAATGGAGGTCGATACCCAAACGACCCCGGAGCATTGGAAAACCGTAGCCAGCCGGGGCACGTTCATGGCCGGCAGAGCGGTGCTGGCCGCTGCGGAAGACCTGATTCGCCAGTTGAAGGATATCGCATCGCGTGTGTTAAGATGCTCGCCCGACGATTTGGAGGTGGGGGGCGAGCGAGTGTTTTTGAGGGATGACCCCAAGACGGGCATTTCCATAAAGGATATCGCGTACGGATATACGTATCCGAACGGGAATGCCATCGGGGGGCAGATCATCGGCCGCGGAAATTATATATTAAGGCATTTGACTTACCTGGACCCCGAAACCGGCGCCGGCGTGCCCGGACCGGAATGGACGGTAGGCGCGCAGGGGGTTGTGGTGGAATATGACCGGCGGGATCATACCTATCAAATCCTCAAAGCCGTTTCCGTCATCGATATCGGCAACGTTCTGAATGCCAAAGCGGCCAGAGGACAGGTCATCGGCGCGATGAGCATGGGTCTTTCCTTCGGCGGAAGGGAGACGTTCGAAATCGACCGGAACGGCATCGTGCTTAATCCGCAACTGCGTACGTACCGGCCGCTCCGTTTTGGCGAGCATCCCGAATATATCGTCGATTTCGTAGAAACCCCTCAGTTGGATGCTCCGTATGGCGCGCGCGGGGTTGGGGAACACGGTTTGCTCGGGATGCCCGCAGCGCTTGCCAATGCGCTTTCCCTCGCGTCCGGAACGGATTTAAACCGGCTGCCGCTCACCCCCGAATTCATCTGGAGAACGAAAAGGGGAACTTCCCATGATTCCGTATGACTTCGAATATTACCGGCCGGCATCCGTCGCAGAGGCGATTCGATTATACGGGGGGTTGGAGAAACAGGGGAAATCCCCCGTCTATTATTCCGGCGGAACGGAGATCATTACGCTTGGCAGGATAAATCTGGTCAAAACCGGCGCCGTCATCGACATCAAGCACATTCCCGAATGCCAGGTTCTCGGATTCGAACAAAATCGGCTCATCCTGGGAGCGGGGCTGAGTCTGACGAAGCTGGAAGAAGCGGACCCGTTTCCTCTATTAAGCAAGACAGCGCGGGAAGTCGCGGACCGCACGTCCAGAAACAAGATCACGCTGGGCGGGAATATTTGCGGACGCATTTTTTACCGGGAAGCGGTGCTGCCGTTCTTACTGGCGGACAGTCATGTTGTCATTGCCGGAAGGGACGGCATCAAACGCCGGTCCGTTCATGACGTATGTAACGGAAATTTGCGGCTGGACAAAGGGGAGCTTCTCGTGCAACTGCTTACGGAGCGTTCCTATCTGGAGCTGCCTCATGTGAGCATCAAAAAACGGAAGCAATGGGAGACCGGCTATCCCCTGATTACCGTTGCCGCGCTGCGCAAGGACGACCGTATTCGCGTGGCGTTCAGCGGATTGTGCCCGTTTCCTTTCCGCTCCGTCGAGCTGGAGGAGGAATTGAACCGGCGGCACGTTCCGCTTAAGACAAGGGTCGATCAGGCCGTCCGCCGCCTGCCTTCCCCCATTTTGAACGATATCGAAGGGTCCGCGGAATACCGGATATTTGTTTTAAAAAATTTGCTGGGGGATGTTATGGAGGAAATGGAGGGGAAATAAGTGCACCCGTCTTCATATGGCAAAATCGGCTTACATTTGAATATCAACGGGGAAGAAAGAACCGTAACGATAAGACCGGCGGATACGCTCCTTGATGTGCTCCGGGAGCATCTGGGCTTAACCGGCTCTAAACCCGGCTGTTTGAATGGGGACTGCGGCGCCTGCACGGTGATCGTCGGCGACCTGCCCATGAAATCGTGCCTGATGCTTGCGGTTGAAGCCGTAGATCATCAGGTGATCACGATCGAAGGGCTGAACCATGCGCCGATCCAACAGGCTTTTATCGAAAAGTTCGCGTTTCAATGCGGCTACTGCACGCCGGGGTTTATTATGAATGCCCATGCTTTAATCAACCGCCATCCTCAAGCCGACTGCGAAACCGTCAAAGAGTGGCTCAAATCGAACATTTGCAGATGCACCGGTTATACGGAAATCGAAGAGGCGGTTAGGTCTTGTTTGCTGCCATGAATTTCCTGGATTCGATCTGATGGACTTGGTATGATACGACTCAAATTGAAAAGCCGACGGATCTCATTCGTTGGTTTTTTTGTGTCCAAATCATAACTTAGAGGAGCCATTCAGTATGACGAGACGCCTTCAAGCCTTCATCCTTCTCTTAGCGATTGCGGTTGCCGTCGGAACCCTGTACTCCCCGGTACAGAGCAGCGCTGCCGCGCCCGCAACCTACACGTACGGCAATACGTGGGGGAACGTGCAGAACGATGCGATCGTCGCGCAAAGCGGCGATTGGATCTACTTCAATCCCCGCAACGCATCGAGCGGAGAGAACGCCTACCTCTACAAGATGAAAAAAGACGGAACGAGCGTGACGAAGACACCCATCAAGGCGCAGTACCAATTGAATATCGTGAACGGATGGGCATATTTTAGCGGCAGCAAAGGGTACTATTACCGCCAGAAGCTGGACGGCACGATGAAGCAGAACTTGGGCTTCAAGGGCGAAGACATCCAAATCGTGAACGGCTGGATCTACTATCTGGACGCCGCGAAGCATTCGCAGCTCTGGAAATCCAGTCTCGACGGCAAGACGAAAAAGATCGTCACGAAAGACCCCGTTAACGATGTTCAGGTTTTAGGGGATTGGATTTTTTACGTGAATGGCAAGGACGGCAATAAGCTGTATAAAATCAAAACAGACGGTACGGGCCGCACGAAGCTGAACAATGCGTTTACCGTCAGCTACATGCTTGTCAACAAGGATTGGCTCGTTTACGAGGCGAATCAACGTATCTACAAGCTTCGCACCAACGGGAAAGACCTGTCGGTTCTTACGGAAGACCAGCCGGGCCCGATGAATACCGACGGCAAATTCGTCTACTACGCGAACAACGACGACGACCGGAAGCTCTACCGGATCTCGCTGGACGGCAAGACGAAGCAGAAGTTGACCGACGGCATGACCACCTTCATCCACGTCATCGGCGATTGGCTGTACTTCACGGAACAAGTCGATTACGAGACGGTCGTCATGTTCCGGATGAAGACGGACGGCACGGGCAAGCGGCCCGTTCAGCCGATGCGTCCCGACTTGGCCATGCTGTTCTCGACCGAAAACAAGCCGCTGCTCTTCGTCAACGGCAAGCTGCTTACCGGCAAGAATGAGCAGCCGATCTATTACAAAGGGGTTCTGTATCTCCCGTTGAAGGCGATCTTTGACCGAATCAACGGAACATATATATGGAACGAGAAGGAAAAATCCGCTACCGTCGCCAGAGAGTACGATTTCGACTTCTCGACGACGTTCACGGTGGGCAAGGCGGAACTGAGACAGGCGAACGGAAGCGAATACCTGGGCACCGAAGACCGGTTGGACGACGGAAGCATCGCGACTCCGATTCTGCTGAACGGCGTCATGTACGTGCCCGCCAACTCTCTCTACGGGTGCATTAAAATGAATATTCAAGGAGAGAAGCCGAAGCATACGATCCGAATCGGAAACGGGTATTAATGTAACCGCCGATATGATAGCGCCGGATCAAGGCGACGGCAGGATGGATCGGGGCTGTTCCAAAAGTCATCTTAGATGACCTTTTGGGACAGCCCCTTCTTGCGCTCGACTCTTAGCTGTCGCTGCGGGAATACGGCTTGACGCTGGATTCCCTGACGATAAGCCGGGGCTCGAATTCCACCCTCTCGTATTCCAGAGGCTCCGGAGACTGAATGCGCTTCAGAAGCAGTTCTGCCGCGAGGCGCCCGACTTCGGCGCCCATGATGGACACCGAGCTGATCTGCGGGCTGGTAACGGTCGTCCACAGGTTGTTGTCGATTCCGCAGACGGCGACATCCTCCGGCACGCGTACGCCCAGCTCCTTGAACCGGTTGACGATTCCGATGGCTACCATATCGTTTACGGCATAGATGGCATCCGGCATATTCTTCAAACTGTAGAAATAGTTCGCGGCTTGACGGCCCGTTTCGAACGAGAAGTCCTCTCCGAAGTAAACCAGCGAAGGATCGACCTGCCTTAACGATTGCTCATAAGCGCGGTAGCGCTCCTCGATTTTATCCTTGGGAGCGCCTGCATAGGCGATCCGCGTTCTTCCGATCTGCAGCAAATGCTCCATAACCAGCTTCCCCTCCTGCCGGGCCAGACCGACAATATCCGCCTTCAGGTCACGGCTGAGCGTTTTGCCGTAATTAATAACCGATACGGGAATGCCGGCATGGTTAATCATGTTTTCCAGCGTCTTGGGATACGCCAGGGGCATGATGACCAGCCCGTCCACATGGAGCTTTTTAATTTCCCGCAGCGTTTCCAATTCCAATCGGGCATTTCCGAGCGTGTTAATCTGCACGACCCGATAATCGTGCTGTTTGGCTGCCTGCTCGACGGCCCAGGCAATGTCGGGGATAATGGCGTTGCGGATATCGGGAACGGCAAGCGCAATTTGCCGGGTCTGCCGGATCTTGAGGCTTTGCGCGGAAGTGTTGGGTACAAACCCCATCTCGGCAACGACCTGCAGAACGCGCGCTTTCGTTTTCGCGCTGATTCCCCCGCTATTATTTAACGCCCGCGACACGGTGGCAATGCCGACGCCTGCTTGTTTGGCTACGTCCTCTATGGTCACTCTTTTTCTGTTCACCATGCGGTTTTACCTCTTTTCGATTTCGGAAACGTTTCCCGTCATAATCGGAAATTTTCAATTTTTGTTTCCATTATACTAATATGCGGCCTTTCCGTTCAAGAAGATTGACAACATTTTAAACTTGTGACATGATGATTTAGGAAACGTTTCCTAAACAGCTGTTATCGATCTTATCTATCGAAGGAATCAGGGAGATGACTTTTCATGCAAGCTGTCAGGTGGCACGGCGTTAAAGACATTAGAGTGGAAAATATCGAAGAGCCCAAAGCGCTTAAAGGCAAAGTGAAAATAAAAGTCGAATGGTGCGGAATTTGCGGAAGCGATCTGCACGAATATGCGGCGGGTCCGATCTTTATTCCCAAAGACAGCCCTCACCCGCTCACGCAAGAGAAGGCTCCGATTGTGATGGGCCACGAGTTTTCCGGCCAGGTTGTTGAAGTCGGAGAAGGCGTGACGAAGTTCAAGCCGGGCGACCGGGTCGTCGTTGAACCGGTTTTCGCGTGCGGGGAATGTACGGCTTGCAGACAAGGCAAATATAATCTCTGCGAAAAAATGGGGTTCCTGGGTCTGGCCGGAGGCGGCGGCGGTTTCTCGGAGTATGTGGCCGCCGATGAACGAATGGTTCACAAAATTCCGGATACGTTGTCTTTTGAACAAGGCGCTCTGGTCGAGCCCTCCGCTGTCGCGCTGTACGCCGTCCGCCAAAGCCAGTTTAAAGTGGGCGACCGCGCGGTTGTGTTCGGAGCCGGTCCGATCGGGCTGCTTGTTATTGAAGCGCTCAAGGCTTCCGGGGCTTCGCGGATTTATGCGGTCGAACTGTCGGCAGAACGCAGAAATAAAGCGGAAGAACTCGGAGCTGTCGGCTTGAATCCGGCGGAAACGGACGTGGTAAGCGAAATCCGCCGTCTGACGGACGGCGGCGCCGATGTGGTTTTTGAAGTGACCGGTGTCCCCGTCGTGTTGACCCAGGCGATCCAGTCGACCAAGCTGGGCGGTCAAATCATGATTGTGAGCATTTTTGAGAAGGAAGCCCCGATCCACCCGAACCTGGTTGTCATGCAGGAACGCAATATTGCCGGCATTATCGGTTACCGCGATGTGTTCCCGGCCGTCATCAACCTGATGAATCAGGGCTACTTCTCCGCAGAGAAACTGGTTACCAAACGCATTGGCCTGAAGGATATTGTGGAACAAGGCTTTGAAGCGCTGCTCAAAGAGAAAAACCAGGTGAAAATTTTGGTCTCCCCTAATCTTTAATCATGTTGACCGGTTGAGAGAGTCTGCGAATCGCGCAGGCTCTCTTTGCGTGCGCGGAGGGTTATCCGGGAATATGGAATCTCCTCAAGAGGCATCCTCTTTAATTTTGAAAGGAAAATCTATACTTTTTAAAATGTCTACTTATGGGAGAATATGGTATATTCTCCTTGCAATACTTCCATATTTTAACACAAAAGGAGGGGTGTCTGCGAATTTCCGAGTTCGAGTTTGAATGACGGATGCTTTTGCCGCTTTATTGGAAGCGCTTCCCTGAATCGATCGGGACCTTGCCGATTCCGTTTGAGGAGCACCTTTGCCTTTTATCCCAAATGAATAAGGAGGAATTATAATGTTATCCAAAATGCTGTCAAAGGCAAAAGCGATGAAGATTTGCGCCTCGCTTTTATTGCTGGGGTCCGTATTCTCGTTCATCGCCACGTCGGACGCCGATGCGGGACTTGCGCGCAGCAAGTTTCTGGGAAATGTGATCGCGAGCAGCGTTCCCTCCAACTTTGCGACGTACTGGAATCAGGTAACGCCGGAAAACTCGACGAAATGGGGCTCGGTCGAAGCGACCCGGAACGTCATGAACTGGAGCGCCGCCGATTTGGCCTACAACTATGCGAAAAGCAACGGTTTTCCGTTCAAGTTCCATACGCTCGTTTGGGGAAGCCAACAGCCCGGCTGGATCAGCGGACTTTCGCAGGCCGAACAGAAAGCGGAAGTGTTGCAGTGGATTCAGGCGGCCGGCCAGCGCTATCCGAATGCCGATTTCGTCGACGTCGTGAACGAGCCGCTGCACGCAAAGCCTTCCTATAGGAACGCCATCGGCGGGGACGGCGCGACCGGCTGGGATTGGGTGATCTGGTCCTTCCAGGAAGCCAGAAAGGCGTTTCCGAATGCGAAGCTGCTGATCAACGAATACGGCATCATCAGCGATCCCAACGCCGCCAACCAGTACGTTCAAATTATCAATTTGCTCAAGAGCAGAGGCCTGATTGACGGAATCGGCATCCAGTGCCATTATTTTAACATGGATTCGGTTTCGGTCAGCACCATGAACTCCGTCCTGAATACATTGGCGGCAACGGGTCTGCCCATCTATGTGTCGGAGCTCGACATGACCGGAGACGACTCGACGCAGCTGGCCCGATACCAGCAGAAATTCCCGGTGCTGTGGGAACATTCGGCGGTCAAAGGCGTCACCTTGTGGGGGTATATCGAAGGTCAAACCTGGGCCTCGAATACGCATTTGGTTCGCAGCAACGGCACCGAGCGCCCCGCCCTTCAATGGTTGAGAACCTACTTGTCGACGCATTAACCTAAGGTCAAGAAGACGCAGCCGGGTTGGATGGACGAACCTTGGCTGCGTCTCTAATTTTATTGCACGCGCTGCAGGCGGCGATGGAGGGCTGGATGATCATGCCGATTAGAGAAGCGCAAATAACGGATTCGTTGGAAATCGCAAGATTGTGTTCGCAACTCGGGTATGACGTTTCGGAAAGCGAAGTATGGGGACGGCTCCGGAAAATATTGGCGGATCGCGACCACGCCGTTTATGTGATGGAGGTAAGCCCAAACGAAATTGCAGGCTGGGTTCATGTTCACGGAAGGCACTTGATTGAAGCGCAATCGTTTGCGGAAATCGGCGGTCTGGTTGTCGATCATCCATATCGCCGGAAAGGCATTGGAGAAACTTTAATGCGAAAGTGCGAGGAATGGGCCGGGAAAAAAGGCTATCGAGAGGTACGGTTAAGGTCCGGGGGCCACAGAAAAGAGGCCCATGCGTTTTACAGCAGCATCGGCTACCAAAATACGAAGTGGCAGCAGGTATTTTCTTTAGAGCTTACCGAATAAGGAAGGCGTTTCGTATGCGAAAGCCTTGAAGGAGGAACAATGGATTATCCTCTTTATGACCAAATAGGCGCAGGATACGATCTGACGCGCAAAGCCGATCCGGAAATAACCCGGAGATTGATTATGCGAGCGATCTGGGCGATTATTTATTTATCGTTGCGGAAAAATAGAGTTTTTTTTATTCCATTCCCAAGCATGCCGAAAAATCGATTTCGTGAGCAACCGGACCGGCCTTCCCGAGGGTCGGTTTTTTTTGGTTGCGGGGGGCGGCTGTAAAGGGACGAATGGACGAAGAATGGACGAATGAAGGAAGAACATGGAGGATACGCTAATCCTCAAACACAAATCGGCTTAAGCAGGAAAATCGGCGGCTCGACGGTTCTATACTCTACAATTCCGAAAATGTTACTTAAAATAACACCATTATGTCGGTTTGTATTGACGGTACTGGCGTTCTTTGATAATTTATTAACAAATAGAAATTACTTATTGAAATATGATAATTAGGAGGGCGGGATCGGTGGATCGAATTACGGCTGCCAGAGGGACGCAGCTTCGCTGCAAAGGCTGGAGACAGGAAGCGCTGCTTCGCATGCTGGAAAATGTACTCGAGAACGGCGAAAACCAACAGGAGCTTACCGTTTACGCCGCTTTGGCGAAAGCCGCCCGCAACTGGGACGCCTATCATGCGATCGTCGATACGTTGAAGTCGCTCGAAGAGGACGAAACGCTTGTCATTCAGTCCGGGAAGCCGATCGGCGTCATGCGGACGCATCGATTCGCCCCGATGGTCATCATGGCGAATTGCAATATCGTCGGCAAATGGGCGACGAGCGAAAACTTCTATAAATATCAGGAGCAAGGCCTGATTGTTTGGGGCGGATTGACGGCCGCGGCCTGGCAATACATAGGCTCTCAGGGCGTCATTCAAGGCACGTACGAAATCTTTCAATCGATCGCGCGCATGCATTTCGGCGGCGATCTGGCCGGCAGATTCATCCTGACCGCCGGACTGGGCGGAATGGGCGGCGCGCAGCCGCTGGCGGGCACGATGGCGAATGCGGCCATCCTGTGCGTAGAGGTGTCGGAGGAGCGCATCGACAAGCGCATCAAGGTCGGCTATCTGCAGAGAAAAACGGCCGATCTGGAAGAGGCGCTCGCATGGATCCGGGAGGCGGTCGCAAGCCGCAAGAGCTTGTCCGTCGGGCTGCTCGGCAACGCGGCCGATGTGTATCCGGAGCTGCTTAGACGCGGCATCGTGCCGGATATCGTGACGGACCAGACGTCGGCGCACGATCTGGTGTACGGCTATGTGCCTTCCGGCTACAGCCTCGAGCGCGTGGCGGAGATGCGGAAGAAGGATCCGGACAAGCTGAAGGCGGACGCCGGCGCTTCGATCGCCCGCGAGGTGGAAGCGATGCTGGAGTTTCAGCGGCGGGGGGCGATCGTGTTCGACAACGGTAACAACATCCGCACCCATGCGGCGCAATACGGCGTGAAGGACGCGTTCGACATCGTCGTCTTTACGGAAGGCTTCCTGCGGCCGCTGTTCGCGCGCGCCATCGGACCATTCCGCTGGGTGGCGCTGAGCGGCGATCCGGAGGACATCCGGACGATCGACGCGTACATCCTGGAGCACTTCCGAGACAACGACATCGCGACCAACTGGATTCGCCTCGCAAGCCAATATGTGCCCGTAGAGGGACTGCCGGCGCGGATCGGCTGGTTCGGCCACGGAGACCGGACGAAGCTTGCGCTTGCGGTTAACGCGATGGTGCGCGAAGGGAAGCTCAAAGGGCCGGTCGCTTTCTCCCGCGACCATTTGGACGCGGCGTCCATGGCCCATCCGAACATCATGACCGAAAACATGAAGGACGGCAGCGATGCGATCTCCGACTGGCCGCTGCTGAACGCCATGCTGAACTGCTCGTCGATGGCCGATCTTGTGGCGATCCACTCCGGCGGCGGCGGGTACACCGGATATATGACGAGCGCCGGGGTGACGATCGTCGCCGACGGTTCGCGGGACAGCGATATCAGGCTGGAGACGACGCTGAACAACGACACCGGCCTCGGCGTGCTGCGGTATGCGGATGCCGGGTACGAGGAGTCGTTCGACGAGATTGCGAAAAAAGGGATTCGCAGGGTAAACGTCTGAAAATACGGAGGGAGAGGGAACGAGATGCGAGTTTTGACAATGGCAGATGTAAAGGCCGCCGTTCGCGGCGGCGCCGTGTTTGCTTGCGGCGGCGGAGGATGGGTTGACCACGGCCTTGAAATCGGCGGCGCGGCCGTCAGTATTGGCAGGCCGAAGCTTGTTTCGGTGGATGAGCTGCCCGACGACGCGATTATCGTGACGGCGACGGCGATCGGAGCCCCTGCGGGCAACGACTGGGAAATGTGGGGCGTCGATTATATCAAAGCGGTGCAACTGCTGATGGACCATTACGATGGCAAAGTCGTCGGCGTCATGACGCCGCAGAACGGGATGTCCAGCACGATCAACGGCTGGCTGCCGGCCGCTGCGCTCGGCCTTGTCGTCGTCGACGCGACCGGCGACATCCGCGCGCACCCGACCGGCAAGATGGGCTCGATGGGACTCGCCGCGCGCACCGACTACGAAACGATTCAGGTCGTCGTCGGCGGCCGGAGAGACACCGGCTCTTATTTGGAGTTGGTCGTGAAGGGAACGCCGGCCAAGACGTCCAACATTTTGCGGACGGCGTCCGACATGTCCGGCGGCTTCATCGCCTCGGCCCGCCATCCGATCCCGGCGTCCTATGTCAAGCAGCATGCCGCTATCGGCGGCGTTTCAATCGCGCTTGATCTCGGATACGCGATGATCGAGGCTGAGCCGAAGGGCGCGGAAGCGATCATGGAAACGGTGTGCCGCAAGACGAACGGCCGTTTCATCGGCAGGGGCAAGGTGCTGAAGAAGGACGTGCATTATTCCGGCGCATTCGACATCGGTACGATCACGATGGACGACGGCACGGGCCGCGCGCTGACGCTGCACGTCATGAACGAATATATGGCGGTTGACGATGCCGACGGAAAGCGGCTGACGACGTATCCGGACGTCATTACGACCTTCGAAACCGCAACCGGGCTTCCGATCAGCGTCGGCGGCGTCAAGGAAGGCATGGAAATCGCGCTGTTTATGATCGATAAGCAATACGTGCCGCTCAGCTCGAGCGTGAAGGACCCGACCGTCTATCCCGAGGTGGAGAAGGCGCTGGGCATTCCGCTTGCGGACTATGCGCTGAAGGGCATTTCTTCCTGATCGGCGAACGCGGCGAAGGAAGAAGGTGAGGACATGAGCGGAACGGTACGGCTCGACGGCCGGTCGCTGACGATCGAGGCGCTCGAGCAAATCGCCCTGCGCCGGTGCAAGGTGGAGCTTGCTCCGGAAGCGGTCACCCGCGTGGAGAAAGCGCACCTCGTGCTGCATGAGCTGGCCGCAAAGGGCATTCCGATCTATGGATTCAACCGCGGCGTCGGCATTAACAAAGACCGGGAAATCAGCAGCGATTTTTTTGAAAACTACAACCGAAACCTCATCTACTCGCACTCCGCGGGGATCGAGCCGGCGGCTACGGAAGAGCAGGTGAGAGCGGTGCTCGCGGCGCGGCTGAATACGCTCCTGCTGGGCGCCACCGGCGTGCATCCGCAGGTCGTGAACATGTACCGCGATTTCTTAAACACCGGCATTCATCCCGTGCTGCCGCTAAGAGGGTCGGTCGGCGCGGCGGACATTACCGTCTTGTCCCATATCGGCCTCGCCATGATCGGCGAAGGCGACGTGATCTACAAAGGCGCGACGGTGCCTGCCTCCGATGCGCTGCGGCGGGCCGGCCTCGCTCCGCTCAAGCTAGGGCCGAAGGACGGGCTGGCCATCGTCAGTTCGAACGCGCTGTCGGCCGGCATCGGCGCGCTGGTGCTCGGGGAAGCCGCAAGGCTGCTCGAGACGGCGGACATCGTATTCGCCTTGTCGCTCGAAGCGATCCGGGGCTGCATCAGCCCGCTGGATGAAGCCGCGTATCGGCTAAGGCCCTACGAGGGAGCCGCCGAAAGCGCGGCGTTCGTCCGCAGCTTGCTTGCGGGCGGCGACCTGCCGGAGCTGGATACGTCAAGCAAAATCCAGGATCCGCTCAGCTTTCGCTCCGCCTGCCATGTGCATGGCGCCGCCCGCGACTCGCTCGCCTATGCGCGCAAGCTGCTGCTCGTTCAGCTCAACAGCTCGGACGACAACCCGTGCCTGCTTGCGGACGAGCAGCGAATCGTCCCGTCGTCGAACTTCGATGTGACGGCATGGACGCTCGCTTTTGAAATGCTCGGCATTGCGCTGAGCCATGTCTCGAAAATATCGTGCTACCGGGCCATCAAGCTCGGAACGCCGCAATTTACCGGGCTGCCGAGGTTTTTGTCTCCGGATCCGGCGTCGGCGATCGCGTATGGGACGATTCAAAAAACGTTCACGTCGCTCGATGCGGAAATCCGCCATTTGTCCAATCCGGTATCGGCCGATTATTTTTCCCTTTCGGGCGACATGGAGGATCACGCGAACAATACGCCGCTCGTCGTTCGCAAGACAGCGGAAATCATCGATCGTTTATATTACATCCTGAGCATGGAAGCGATGCATGCGGCGCAGGCGATTGATTTGCGGGAGGCGATCCGGCTCGGACAAGGCACCCGGGAGGCTTATGCGGCCATTCGTTCCGTGGTGCCGGCGCTGTCGCAGGACCGTTTTCTGACTCCCGACATTCAAGCCGTGTACAAGCTGCTTGCTAGCTCGGAGCTGCTGAAGCGGACGAAAGGAGGAATGGCGGCGAATGAGTGACGTATATGACTTGATCGTATACGGCGACATCGTGCTGCCGGAAGGCATTTTGTATGACGGCGCGGTTGCGGCAACGGACGGAAAAATCGTCAAGATCGGCGCCAAAGGCAGCGTGACGGAATCGGCGAAGCGGATCGTGCGCGCGGAAGGACGGCTTGTCCTGCCGGGCGCCGTCGACGCGCATGTGCATTGCTACAGCTCGCTTGACGAAGGGTTTTACACGGCGAGCCGGGCGGCTGCGGCCGGCGGGGTGACGACGATCATCGAGATGCCCTACGACGCGACGGGCATGATCTGCACGCCGGATTTGTTCGAAGAAAAACGGGCGCGGCTCGAGCGCGAGTCGATCGTCGATGTGGCGATGCTCGCCACGATTCACAAGCAGGACGGCTATGACGACATACGCCGGCTGGCGGAAGCCGGCGCCTGCGGGTTCAAGGTGTCGATGTTCAACACCGACTCGTTCCGCTTTCCGCGCATCGACGACGGCCAACTGCTCGATTCGTTCGCGGTTATCGCGGAAACGGGCTGTCCGGTCGGCGTCCATGCGGAAACGGACGAAATTGTGCGCAGGTATATCGAGAAGTACAAACCGATGGGCAGCGATCCGCGCGCGCACGGCTGGAGCCGGCCGAAGGTAAGCGAATCGACGGCGGCGTTGACCGCCATGGAGCTCGCCTACGAGACGGGGGTTAAGCTGCATCTTTACCACTGCACGTATCCGCGGATTTTTCACCTGGCCGGCTATTTCCGGTCGCAAGGCGCACGCATTACGGCCGAGACGTGCACGCATTATTTGACGCTGAGCGAGGAAGATATGCCGCGGCTTAAGGGCAAAGGCAAGATCAATCCGCCGCTTCGCTCCAGGGAAGACGTCGAGGGGCTCTGGGAGCTGGCGCGCAAGGGCGCGATCGATATGATTACGTCCGACCATGCTCCGTGGCTGCTCGAGCGGAAAACGCACGACGACATTTTCAGCAACGCATCGGGCGCTCCGGGCGTCGAGCATTTGCTGCCGGTCGTCTACAGCGAAGGCGTGGCGAAGGGCAGACTCGCGATAACGGAGCTCGTGCGGCTGCTGTGCGAGAATCCGGCTACCGTATTCGGACTCGGCCACCGCAAGGGCAAAATCGGCGTCGGCTACGATGCCGATCTGGTCGTGCTGGACCCGGACGCAAGCTGGGTGATGGACGAGCGCAAGCTGCAGTCCAGCGCCGGATGGAGCCCGTATGACGGCATGGCGATGCGCGGCAAAGTGACGCATACGTTCGTGCGCGGCACGCTCGTCTATGACGGCGATGTCGTCGGCGAAGCCGGCCACGGCCGGTTCGTGCCCGCGGCGCATAACCGATAAGCGGGAAGGAGTGGCCACTTGTGGATGTGGGAAATCGCGCGACAAGGCTGAAGCCTGACACCGACCGGTTGCGTTCGGACATCGAAGCGCTGTCGGGCTTCGTCGACGAGACGAAGCCCGGCTGGACCCGAAGGCCGTTCACCGTTTGGTATGACCGCAGCCGCGACTGGCTTGCGGAGCGTATGCGGGAAGCCGGCCTCACGGTGCGGGTGGACGCGGCGTCCAACCTGATCGGCTTGCTGCCGGGCAGCGATCCGAGCCTCCCGCCCATCATGATCGGCTCGCATACCGATACCGTAACCGGAGGCGGCCGCTTTGACGGCATTATCGGCGTGCTGGCCGGCATCGAAATTGCGCGGCTGCTCAAGGAGAACGGCATTGCGCTGCGGCACCCGCTCGAAGTCGTCGACTTCACGGCGGAGGAGCCGAGCGAGTTCGGCATTTCGACGGTCGGCAGCCGGGGCATGGTCGGCAATTTGCCGGACGAGATGCTGGAGCGGACGGACGCGTCCGGGCTGACGCTGCGGGAAGCGATCGCGCGGCAGGGCGGCTCGCCCGAGAAGCTGGCGGTTCAGGCGCGAAAGCCCGGCAGCGCGGCGGTTTACCTCGAGCTGCACATCGAGCAGGGACCGGTGCTGGAGCAGACCGGCCATAAGCTCGGCGTCGTCCTGGGCATCGTCGGCATCCACCGCTATCGCGCGACGATTGCGGGAGAGCCGAACCACGCCGGCACGACGCCGATGAGCATGCGCCGCGACGCGCTCGCCGGCTTTTGCGAAATCGGGCTCGCGTTCGAGCGGCTTTGCCGGCAAACGTACGCGGCGGATGTCGTCGGCACGATCGGAAAGCTGACCAACGAGCCGAACGCTTCGAACGTCGTGCCGGGCACGGTCGTCTTCGATATGGAAATCCGCTCGCTGGATACGAGCGTATGCGAGGAGATTTACCGCGCTTTCGCCGAGGAAGCTTCGCGGATCGCCGCTGCGAGAGGATTAGACCTCCGATTGGAGCCGCTCTCGAAATCGGAGGCGATTCCGGTGGAGCCGAAGGTCAAGGAGCGCATCTACGAAGCCTGCGCTAGCGTCGCGCCGACGGCGATGCTGCCGAGCGGAGCGGGGCACGATGCGAATCAAATCGCGAGAATCGCCCCGATCGGCATGATCTTCGTCCCGAGCCGCGGCGGAAGGAGCCATTGTCCCGAGGAATGGACCGATTTCGAGGACGTTGCGGCCGGCGTGGAAGCGCTGACGCGGGCGGTATTGTCCTTTGACGACGATCCCGCGCCGGGCGGGGAGGCGTGAACGCGGTGGCGGACGCTTACGAAGTCAACAAGGACCGGCTGTGGAGCACCTTACAATTTCTTGGCAAAATCGGTCAAGATAAAAGAGGCGGCGTCACGCGGCTGTCGCTTACGGAGCCGGACATGGCCGCCAGAGCGTACGTCGAAGGCTTGATGAAGGAAGCGGGCCTGACGGTTCGCCGGGACGAGGCGGGCAACCTGATCGGGCGTCTGGAGGGCGACCGGCCCGGGCTGCCTGCGGTTATGACCGGCTCGCACATCGACACGGTCGTTCAAGCGGGCATCTTCGACGGAGCGCTCGGGGTGCTCGGCGGCATCGAAGCGCTGCGGACCGTCAAAGAGCGCGGCATCCGGCATCGGCATCCGCTTGAAGTCGTCTGCTTCACCGATGAGGAAGGCGTGCGCTTCGGCGTCGGCTACTTGGGAAGCCGGGCGATGGCGGGCGCGTGGACCGGCGAATGGCTCGACGCGGCGGATGACCGCGGCATTACGCTGCGGGAAGCGTTCGAACGCGCCGGGCTCGATCCGGAGCGGATTGCCAACGCGCGGCGCGAAAAGAAAACGGTGAAAGCGTACGTGGAGCTTCACATCGAGCAGGGACGGGTACTGGAGGAAAAACAGGCTCCCGTCGGCATGGCGACCGCCATCTACGGCCACTGCTGGCTGCGCGTTACGTTGAAAGGGCGGGCCGATCATGCCGGGACGACGCCGATGGCGCTGCGGCGCGATCCGGCGGCTGCGGCCGCGGAAGCGCTGCTGGCGGCGGAACGGACGGCGCTCCGGTACGGAGGGGTCGCCACGGTCGGTACGATGTCGCTTGCGCCGGGCGCGATCAACGTGATTCCGGGGGAAGCGTCGTTTACGGTCGATTTGCGTCATGACGACTCCGCGACGCTGCAGCGCATGAAGCGCGATCTGTGCGGCGAAATCCATGCGGTGTGCAAGCGAAGGCGGCTGGAGCCGGTCATCGACGTGCTCGACGAGGAAGCGCCCGTAAGCTGCGGTCCTGCCGTTCTTGAAGCGATCGGGCAAAGCTGCCTCGCTTCCGGCATTCCCGTGCAGGCCCTCGTTTGCGGAGCGGGCCATGATGCCGCGGCGATCCGCGGCTTGTGCGAGGTCGGGATGATTCTGGTGCGTTCCCGAGACGGGATCAGCCATCATCCGTCGGAGTGGAGCAGTCCGGACGACTGTGCGGCCGGAGCGAATGTGCTGCTGAACGCGTTGCTAAAGCTCGCAAACCGTACATAACCAAGATAATGTAATTCCGATTGACTTTCTTGGTTTTATTGATTATTATATAAAAGTAATTAAATTATCAATAATTGATAAATTATACAGGCTGGAAAGGAGGGATTCGGATGGATGTCCTGACCGGGGCATACGAGTACGTGCTGAACAACGGCGACAGGTTCTGGGAAGCGGTGCGCGTCCATCTGTCGCTCAGCCTGCTCGCCCTGCTCATCGCGACGGCGATTTGCGTTCCGCTCGGGATCGCGTGCGCCAAGAAGCAATGGCTGACCGGCACGATCATGGGCGTGTTCAATTCGCTTAGAGTCATTCCGAGCTTGGCGATTCTCGTCATCATCCTGCCGCTGATGGGAACCGGCTTCGCGCCGGCGCTCGTTGCCTTGACCATCCTGGCCTGCCCGCCGATCCTCATCCATACGTACATCGGCTTTCGCGGGATAGAACCCTTCGTCCTCGAAGCGGCGGCCGGCATGGGGATGGGACCGGGCATGATTTTGCGCAAAATCGAATTTCCGCTCGCCATGCCCATCATGCTTTCCGGTTTGAAGACGGCGGCCGTCGAAGTGGTGGCCAGCGCGACACTGGCCGCTTTTATCGGCGGAGGCGGACTTGGGACGTTCATCATTAACGGTCTCGGAATGTACAATTTCTCGCTGCTGCTTGTCGGAGCGGTGCCCGTCGCGATACTGGCAATCCTGTCCGAAGTCGGATTTGCGGGAATCGAAAGAGCGGCAACCCGGTTTCAAAGATCCTAACTTGAGAGGGGCAAGTCAACCAACATGAAGAAAAAAGCATTCTCCCTGGCCGGCCTGATCCTGGCGTCCGCGCTTGTCGTCAGCGCATGCGGATCGAAGAACGCTTCGTCGGACAAGCCGGAAATTACCGTCGGCTCGAAAAACTTTACCGAATCGCTCATTCTGGGCGAAATGTACTCGCTCGCGCTGGAGAACGCCGGCTACAAGGTCAAACGAAAGCTCAATCTCGGCGGCACGCTCGTTGCGCACGAAGCGCTCAAGAACGGCGATATCGACATGTATCCGGAATATACCGGCACCGGCCTGATCAACGTGCTTCAGCTTCCGCCGAAGTCGGACGCCAAGGAAGTTTATGATGAAGTGTCCAAAGGCTACAAAGAAAAGTTCAAGCTCATCTGGCTCGAGCCAACGAACGCCAACGACTCGCAAGGCCTCGTGACGACGAGGAAGGTCGCTGAGAAGTACAACCTGTACAAAATCTCCGACCTGCCGAAGCTGGCGCCCGAGCTCAGGCTTGCCGCGGTTCCCGAATTTGAAGAGCGCGAGGACGGCCTGAAGGGACTGAACGACTTCTACGGCAAAATGGACTTCAAAAGCATCAAGCTGTACGACTACGGCGTGAAATACCGCGTCATTCTGAACGGGGAAGCGGACGTCACCGTCGGCTTTACGACGGACGGCGATTTGACGAACAAGGACCTCGTGCTGCTGGAGGACGACAAAAAGTTCTGGCCTCCGTACTACGTCGCTCCGGTTATCCGCGAGGAAGTGCTGAACAAAGATCCGAAGATCGCGGAAGTGCTCAACGCAGTGTCCGCCAAGCTCGATAACGAGACCGTTCAAAACCTGAATGCCGAGGTCGACATTCACAAAAAAGAGTACGAGGAAGTAGCGAAGGCGTTCTTGGAAAAAGAAGGCTTGCTGAAATAAGGTAATCGTGATATTCGCGGGTCTCCTCCGTTATCGGGGGAGACTTCTCCTGTAGGAGTTGATTGATGATGAAGAAAGAAGCGATCGTCTTCGATCGGGTGACCAAAACGTTCCCGAAAGCAACCAAGCCTTCCGTAAACGAAACGAGCCTGGTTATCGAGCAGGGGTCGTTCGTCACGATCCTGGGCGCGTCCGGGTCGGGAAAGACAACGCTGCTGAAGATGGTCAACCGGATCATCGAGCCGACCTCCGGCACCATTTCGCTATTCGGCAAAAACATTCGGGAGATGCCGGCAACGGAGCTGAGGCGGAGCATCGGATACGTCATCCAGCAGGTCGGCTTGTTTCCGCATATGACGATCGAGCAAAACATCGCCACGGTTCCGAACATCCTGGGCTGGGACCGCCGCAAAATAAGCGAGCGCGTCGACTATTTGATGGACCTCGTCCATCTTCCGCCGAGCTATAAAACGCGTTATCCGCGTCAGCTTTCCGGCGGGCAGCAGCAGCGCGTCGGGATCGCCCGGGCGATGGCCGGCGACCCGGCCGTTCTGCTGATGGACGAGCCGTTCGGCGCGATCGATGCGATTACGCGCACCAAGCTGCAGGACGATTTTCTCGAAATCCAGAAGAAGCTCGGCAAAACGATTCTATTCGTCACGCACGACGTAGACGAGGCCTTCAAGCTGGGAGACCGCATCGTGGTCATGAACGAAGGTTCGATCCAGCAGTACGACACGCCGCTGAATCTCGTAACCCGTCCGGCCAACGAATTCGTCAGACGGCTCATTCAAGCCGACGATTTGTTCCAGCGGCTGCAATTGATGAAGGCGGATGATCATATGCTCGCCTGGACGGAAGCGGACGCGGCGGCGGGGACGGAGAACGTTCCGCGCGTGCGCGGCCAGGACAGCTTAAGAACGGTCCTGCAAAAGCTGCTCCAGCACGATGCTCCTTATGTCGCCGTCGTGAACGGCGAGGAGAAGCCGGTCGGCAAAGTGACGCTCGAGCAGCTCAAAACGGCAAACAGCGGGTGATGGAGCGATGATGGACTATTTTCTCAACCATTACGACGAATTGTTCACGCTGCTTACGGAGCATTTCGTGCTGACGTTCGTCTCGCTGCTGATCGCGCTGCTGATCGCGCTTCCGGTCGGCTATTATTTGTCGCGCCACCGGCGCATCTCCGTTCCGGTCATGTCGGCGCTCGGCATCATCTACGCCGTTCCGAGCTTGGGCATGTTCGCGCTGCTGATCCCTCTCGTTGGCCTGGGGACGAAGCCTGCCATCATTGCGCTGGTCATCTACAGCCAGCTTATTCTCGTCCGGAGCGTCATTTCCGGGTTTCAGTCCATCGATCCGGCGGTCATCGAGGCGGGACGGGGCATGGGTTTTAACAATCGGCAGCTGTTTTACAAGATCCAGCTTCCGCTTGCGCTGCCCGTTATCCTTGGCGGTCTCCGCGTCGCATCGGTCTCGGTCATCGGCATCGCGACGATTGCGGCTTGGGTGAACGCGGGCGGCCTCGGCGTCGTTTTGTTCGAAGGGCTGTATCAAAACTCGGCGCCGAAGATTGTCTGGGGAACGCTGTTCGTATCGGCTCTAGCGGTTGCGACCAACCAGGTTTTGCTTTTATTGGAGAAGAGAGCGATGTTAAAAGCGCGCGGCGAGCATCGGGTGTGATATAATGAGGGCGTTATCAGACCATCGTTTTTTTCTGGGGTGTATATTTTGAGCGGAACGCAAACGTTAGGCCGCGCGATTGATATTTTATTCGTGCTGGCGGAGTCAAGGTCGACGCTTACCGTGAGCGAAATCGCCGAGAAGGTCTCGATCCCGGAAAGCACGGCGTATCGCTTCATTCAAACGCTCATAAAGAACGGCTTCGTGGAACGCAAAGGCAGAGGGCGGATCGGGCTGGGCTTAAGGATATTCGATCTGGCGCGCAGCCTGTCCCAGCAAATCGAACGGGAACTTCTGACCATTGCGCGGCCGGTGATGGAAGAGCTGACGAACCGCACGAACGAAACGACCGTCTTGTTTGTCCGCGCCGGCTCCAAAGCGGTTTGCATCGAGAACGTGACAAGCCGCAGGCTGATCCGGATGTCGATCGAGAACGGCCGGGTGCTGCCGCTGTACTCCGGAGCTTCGGGCAAGGCGCTGCTGGCTTTCGAGAGCGAAAAGACGATCGAAGAAGTGTCGAAGATGTTTCCGGCGGAAACGAACAAACAGACGCTGCTGACGCAGCTTGAACAAATCCGAAAAGACGGTTACTGCATCACGCTCGGCGAGGTGGACACCGACGCGTTCGCCGTGGCCGCCCCCATTCTCGATACGCAGCAGCGTGTGGTGGCGAGCTTATCCGTGGCGGGACCGATTCACCGTTTGAACGACGACGTCGTTTCCTCCACGATTCAATATGTGAAAGAAGCCGCGTCGCAAATCTCGCAGAAGTTGGGCGCGCTTATATAATCTTGCCGTTGCTTGAAGTTGGCTCGATTACAGAAGTTTAGAGAGCGGTTTCCGCTCTTTTTTTGGTTTGAGCATGAAGTAACCCGGTATGGATACGAATGATTCTTCGCCCAAAGACCACACGATTCACGCCTTTGTTTACATTGCCGGTTAATCCATTTTTAATAAAAACGATCAACAAGCGTGTCTGTTCAGGACGAATTTCTGCCTGCGCGGACACGCTTTATTTAGTTTGTTTAGTTAAGTTTATTGCTTGAAAATACGGGAAAACCTGAACTGTTGTTTATATAAACAAAACCTAAAATTATAACTAAAATACAGTTGACACAAATAAAATTGAGTGATAGGATGAAAACGCAAACAACTGGTTTATGGTTGTGTATTGGCGAAACCGTGGTGTGTTTAGTTATTTTTCAATTTTTGTTTAGTTTATTTGAGTCCTCAATTGGCGGCAGGACCGCTTAACCCAGCAAACGGAGGCAATACGGGATGAAAAAGTTGAAACTTGGCTACGCGCCCACGCGCCGATTCGTGTTCAGCGCCGAAGACGCATTCAGGTACAAAGTGATGATCAAGGAGAAAATTCAAAGCTTCGGTTTGGATATCGAGATGGTGGATCTGGAAGGTCTTAATCCCGAAGGGCTTTTGTACGACGATCATATCCATGCCGACCTGATTGTCGAACGGTTCAAGAAAGAGGGCGTCGATGCGGTCTTTTTCCCGCACTGCAATTTCGGCACCGAAGACACCGTGGCCCGCGTCGGCAAAGCGCTTGGCAAACCGGTGCTGCTGTGGGGGCCGCGCGACGAGGCTCCGCTTGAAGACGGCATGCGCCTGCGCGATACGCAATGCGGCCTGTTCGCCACAGGCAAAGTGCTGCGCCGTTTCAATGTGCCGTTCACCTATGTGACGAACAGCCGGGTGGACGATCCGGTGTTTGAACGCGGATTCACCAATTTTATCGCCGCCGCGAACGTGGTTCGGCACTTCCGCAGCCTGCGGATTCTTCAGATCGGGCCCCGTCCGGCTTCGTTCTGGACGATGATATGCAACGAAGGCGAGCTGCTGGAGCGGTTCGGCATCGAAATCCATCCGATTACGCTTGTCGACATTCAGCGCGCCTCGAAGCGGATCGAATCGGGGAACTCCGCGGAGCTCAAGGAAGCTATCGATTATATAAAGGAAAAGCTCGACTACTCCGAAGTTACCGAAGCCGATGTGAAGCGCATGGCTTCGCTGAAAGTGGCCATGAAGCAATACGCGCAACAAACAGGCAGTACGGCGATTGCGATCCAGTGCTGGTCCTCTCTGCAGGAGGCGATGGGGATTATGCCCTGCCTGGCAAATGCCATTCTGACCGACGAGCAAATTCCGGTTACCTGCGAAACCGACATTCACGGAGCCATCACCTCCGTTATGGTGCAGGCGGCCGCGATGAACCAAGCGCCTACGTTTTTTGCCGATTTGACGATCCGCCACCCGGATAACCCGAACGGAGAGTTGCTGTTTCACTGCGGCAACTTCCCGGTGTCGCTCTCCGTCGAGAACAAACCCAAGCTTCGCAAGCATTTCCTGTTCGACGATCATTCGCCGGGCACGCATGAAGGGGAAATCAAAGGCGGCAGCATGACGCTGGCGCGTTTCGACGGCGATCACGGGGAATACCAACTGTTCCTTGGCCGCGCCCGCGGCATCCGGGGACCGTACACACGCGGCTCCTATGTATGGGTGGAAGTGAACGACTGGCCGCTGTGGGAAGAGAAGCTGGTCACGGGACCGTACGTGCATCATTCAGTCGGCATTCATGCGAACGTCATTCCCGCTCTTTATGAAGCGTGCAAGTATATTCCGGGACTTACGCCCGATCCGGTCGATCCGACGGAAAGCGAAATCCAGGCATGGCTGAGGGGCAAGGACCTGTGAACAAGGAGGACTTATGGAGATCAGGGAATTGAAAGCGAAAGCGATCCAAATCAGGATGGACCTGCTGAAGATCATCCATCGCGCCAAAACCGGGCACACCGGAGGCTCGCTCAGCAATACCGATATTTTGACCGCTCTTTATTATCGCGTGATGAAGATTGACCCTCGCAACCCGAAATGGGAGGAAAGGGACCGCTTTATAGCCAGCAAGGGACACTCGGTGGAGTCGCTCTGGTGCATTCTTGCCGATCTCGGCTTCTTCCCGAAAGAGGAGCTCGGAACGTACAGCCAATTCGGTACGAGGCTGATCGGCCATCCCAACAACAAAGTGCCGGGTATCGAGATGAACACCGGAGCGTTGGGTCACGGACTGGCGATTTCCGTCGGTATGGCGCTTGCGGCAAAGAGGGACGGCAAAAGCTATCGCGTGTTCTGCCTGATGGGCGACGGCGAGCAGGCCGAAGGCTCGGTATGGGAAGCCGCGATGGCCGGCGCCCATTACAAGCTGGATAATCTGGTCGGCATTATCGACCGGAACCGGCTGCAGATCAGCGGTTCGACCGAAGACGTCATGGGTTTGGAGCCGTTGGAGGAAAAGTGGAAGGCGTTCGGCTGGCATGTCGTGTCTATCGACGGCAACGACATGGCTTCGCTGATCGAAGCGTTTGAAGCGGTCCCTGAAGTTGCAGGCAAACCGACGCTGATCATGGCCAATACCGTCAAAGGCAAAGGCGTATCCTTTGCCGAAAACGTGCCTCACTGGCATCATCATGTGCCGAACGACGAGGAGCTTGAGAAAGCTCTAGCCGAGCTTTCGGCCGCCCTCGACCAATTGAAGCAGGAAGAGCAGGTGCAATAGATCATGAAGAACACCATACCGAACAGGCAGGTCATCTGTGAAACGTTGTTGGAGCTGGCCCGCCACGACCGGGATATCGTGGTGCTTGCCAGCGATTCCCGCGGCTCGGCCGCGATGGCGCCGTTCGCCAAGGCGTTCCCCGAGCAGTTCGTAGAGGTCGGGATCGCGGAACAGAACATCGTCGGCATTTCCGCAGGCCTTGCCCATAGCGGAAAAAAGCCTTTCGTGACCTCGCCGGCCTGCTTCCTGAGCATGCGCAGCATCGAACAGATCAAGGTGGACGTGGCGTATTCCGCCACCAACGTCAAGCTGATCGGCATCAGCGGCGGCGTCAGCTACGGCGCGCTTGGCATGTCGCACCATTCGCTGCAGGATTTGGCGGTGGCGCGGGCCATCCCGGGACTTTCCGTTATGCTGCCGGCCGATCGCCACGAGACCAAGAAAATGACGGAAGCGCTCGTGAAGCATGTCGGCGGCGTATATGTCCGCATTGGCCGAAATCCCGTGGAAGATGTCTATGAATCGGACGACTACGAATTTGTCATCGGGAAAGCGGTGACGATGCGCGAAGGATCGGACATCACGATCATCGCCGCCGGGGAAACCGTGCGGGTTGCCTTGGACGCGGAAGAAGCGCTCAAGCAGGCAGGCATATCCTGCCGCGTCATCAACATGCACACGATCAAGCCGCTGGACGAAGAAGCGGTGATTCGGGCCGCACGGGAAACGGGACACATGATTACCGTTGAGGAGCACAGCATTTTCGGAGGGCTTGGTGCCGCAGTGGCCGAAGTCGTCGCTCAGCACCATCCGGTGCCGATGCGCATTCTCGGCATTCCGGACGAACCGGCCATCGCCGGAAAGACGGCGGAAGTGTTCGCGCACTACGGCATCAGCGCGGACAACATCAAGCGGATTGCGCTTGAAATGCTCGGCAAGCAGGAGCGGCGCCAATGAATAAGGACTATATATTGGCGATTGACCAGAGCACGTCGGGCACGAAAGCGCTCGTTGTCGACAAGTCCGGAAGCATTGTCGCGCGAAGCTCGACCGGGCACAAGCAGATGTACCCCCATCCCGGTTGGGTGGAGCACGATCCGTTGGAGATCTATAGCAATGTCAAGAAAACCGCTCGCCAGGCTTTGGAGCTGGCCGGTATCGGACCCAACCGGCTTGCCGCGCTTACCCTCACCAATCAGCGAGAGACTGCCGTCATGTGGGATCGGGAAACCGGGCTGCCGGTGTACCCTGCGATCGTATGGCAATGCCAACGGACGGCCGACGTTTGCGCCGCGTATAAAGCGTTGGGACATGAAGAAACGGTGCGTGCCAAGACGGGCCTGATGCTGGACCCTTATTTCTCGGCAACCAAATGGGCATGGATCTTGGAACACGTGGAAGACGCGCGCGTGAAGCTCGCTGAGGGGAAGCTGCTGGCCGGAACAATCGACAGCTGGCTGCTCTGGAAGCTCACGTGCGGCAACGTTCACGCCACCGATTTTACGAATGCCAGCCGCACGTCCCTCTTTAATATTCATACCCTTCAATGGGATGAAGAGATGTGCGGCTTGTTCGGAGTGCCTTGCGAACTGCTCCCCGAAGTGAAGTTTTCCGATGACGTATTCGGTTATACCGAAGATTCCGAGCTGTTCGATGAGCGGATTCCGATTTCGGGCGTTATCGGGGATTCCCAAGCCGCGCTTTACGGTCAATTTTGTTTTCAGCCCGGCATGGCCAAAGCGACGTACGGCACCGGCACGTCGGTGCTGATGAACGTAGGGGAGAAGTACGAGCCGACAGGGAAAGGGAACGGGCTTGTGACCGCCATTGCCTGGGGAATGAGTGGGAAAGTCACCTATGCGCTGGAAGCCGTCATCCGCACCTCTGGCGACAGCATGAAATGGGTGCGGGACAATCTGGGGCTGTTCGGCACGTTCGAAGAGATGGAGCAGCTGCTTGCGCAGGCGCCGGACAATGAAGGCGTATACCTGGTTCCCGCGTTTGTCGGACTCGGCGCCCCCTATTGGAATCCATACGCCAGAGCGGCAATCGTCGGCATGAACCGGGGTACCGGCAAAGCGCACATCATCCGGGCCGCATTGGAGAGCATCGCCTATCAGGTGCGAGACGCGGTAGAGCTGATGCAGTCCGAATCCGGCATCCGGCTTCGGGAGCTGCGGGCCGACGGCGGCGCTTCCGAAAATGCGGCGTTGATGCAGTTTCAGGCAGACCTGCTGATGCAAAAGGTCGTCAAATCCGATGTCGCCGAGCTTTCCGCGATGGGATCGGTATACATGGGAGGACTCGGCACCGGTTTTTGGGAATCTCCCGCTGACATCGCGGCGCGGCAAAAAGGGTGCCGAACATATGAGCCTTCCATGGATCCGGATAGGAGAGAGCGCCTTTACGCAGGATGGAAACGAGCGGTTAACAGCGTGTTGAACATCGGATAAACGAAACGCCGGGAAAACCCGGTTTTGCCATGAGGAGGTGAGACCATCAGACACGTTCCGCGTTCATGAGGCCGTTAAGTTGTAGGGTACATTAACAATCGGAAAAAGGGAGAGGACAGTATGAGATGGAGCAAAGCGTTGACGATTTTTGTCATGACCTTTGTTGTAATCGGTTTCACGCTGGTCGGCTGTTCTACGGGAAGCCCGTCCAACCGTGCAGGGACCGAGAGTCAAAGTCAAAAGAATACGCCGGATGCCAATACCGATTCCGGGAACAAACCATCCGCCGCGTCCGGACAGAATACCCAAAAGTCGAATTTGATCGTGATTATCACGCCTTCGCATGACAACCCGTTCTTCAAATCCGAAGCGGCAGGCGCCGAAGCGAAAGCGAAAGAGCTGGGTTATGAAACGCTTGTGCTGGTTCACGACGATGACGCCAATAAACAAAACGAATTGATCGATACGGCCATTGCCCGCAAAGCGGCGGCCATCATTCTCGATAACGCCGGCGCAGACGCGACCGTCGCGGCGGTCCAAAAGGCGAAGAATGCGGGCATTCCGTCATTTCTGATCGACAGGGAAATCAACAAAACGGGCGTTGCGGTTTCGCAAATCGTTTCGAACAACTATCAAGGCGCAAAACTGGGCGCGGAAGAATTTGTGAGACGGATGGGCGAGAAAGGCAATTATGTGGAGCTGGTCGGCAAAGAGTCCGATACGAACGCGAGCATCCGTTCCAAAGGGTACCACGATGTCATCGACCAATATCCCGACATGAAAATGGTCGCCCGTCAAAGCGCGAACTGGAGTCAAACGGAAGCGTTTTCCAAAATGCAATCCATTATTCAGGCAAATCAAGATATCAAAGGCGTAATTTGCGGGAATGACACCATGGCTATGGGGGCGATGGCCGCACTTAAAGCAGCGGGCATGAAAGATGTCATTGTAGTCGGCTTCGACGGCAGCAATGATGTACGGGATTCGATTCTTGCCAATGAAATCAAAGCTACCGTATTGCAGCCCGCATATGACATCGCTCAGCTTGCCGTGGAGCAGGCGGACAAATATATCAAGACAGGTTCGACCGGAGCGGAAGAGAAACAATTGATCGATTGCGTGCTGATCACGGCAGAGAACGCAAAGCAATTGGATCATTTCGCCTTGAAGCGGCAATAAGCCGGATCCATGAGGGATGGGCGCATGATGCGCGCCATCCCCGAAAATTCCCATTACAGTTGGTGAAGATAGGATGAAGCGAGACATTGGCGGTACGGACAAGAGAAAACGGCTTGCGGCTAAAGGACGAAAACTGTACGGTGTTCTTCTCTTGGTTTGCTTCATGAGCGTCGTGTCGGGCTGCAAATGGTTCACCGTAGTGAAAATCGATGAGGCGGGCAATCCATCGGCGCATAGTGGCGCGGCCGCTGCGGAGACCGGAGCCCTTGATGCGGACAATTACGTCGGCACGATATGGAACGATAAAGTGATTCCGTATATGACGGACAAAGCGGCGGATATCGTGGCGGTGTTAAAGGACATGAAAGCAAATCCGGATGCGGCAGCCGAAAAATATGGAGCCCGTCAAGGCAACTTTATCGTGAAGGGTCAAGGAAAAGCGTTGAGCGTCAACCGGGAGTCGCGGGCCGGCACCATGGACGTCGACTTGCCGCCTTTTGACGGCAGAACGGATGTAAAAATACAAATCGGTCCCGTCATTAAAGGAACGTCGATAAGGGATTGCCTGGAATTCATCAAGTTCGACGACTTTAAAAACCAGGTGGAATTCGCTCAACTCTCCAACTCCATAAACCAAAAAGTGAACGATGACGTGGTGAACAAGCTGGATTTCGACACCGTTCAAAATAAAACGATTCAATTTATGGGCGCCTTTACCGCTGACAGCAGCGGAGAAATACTGATTACGCCGGTGCAACTGCAAATCGCGCAAGGAGGCAATTCGTAATGGCGTTATCGAACACCGGGGAAGTCTGTCTTTCCGCGAGAAAGATTACCAAAAGATATCCGGGCACCCTTGCGCTCGACCGGGTGAATTTTAACGTATACCGCGGAAAGGTGAATGTGCTGATCGGGGAAAACGGCGCGGGAAAATCAACGTTGATGAAAATAATCGCCGGCATCGAACGGCCGGACGAAGGGACGATCGAGCTGAACGGAAAAGAAGTGCATTTTGACGACACGAGACACGCGGCGGAAATGGGGATCGGCATTATCCATCAGGAATTGAACTTGTTTCCGAACATGACGGTTGCGCAAAATATTTTCGTTGCCCGCGAGAAGCTCCGTTACGGAATGATCGTGGACGACAAACGGCATATGGAGGAAGCCCGAAAGCTGCTCGAACGTTTGGAACATCCCCTCGATCCTCGAACGCTGGTGCGCGATCTTCGGGTCGGGCAACAGCAGATCGTCGAAATAGCCAAGACGATGGCGCTGCCCAATTTGCATGTGCTGATCATGGATGAACCTACCTCATCTCTGAGTACGGCGGAAGTGGAAGTGCTGTTCCGGTTGATTGACGAATTGAAAGAACAAGGCATTTCCATTATTTATATTTCTCACCGGATGGAAGAGATCATGCGCATCGGGGATTACGTTACCGTATTGAGGGACGGACGCCTTGTCGCGGAAGCCAAGGTGAAGGACATCGATATTCCCTGGATCGTTCGGAATATGGTAGGCCATGAAGCATCCGTTTCGAAACCGAAACCGGAAGCGGAACGATTCGGAGAAGAATTGCTCCGTGTAGAGGGGCTGACTTTGCCGGGTAGAAGCGGGGGCTTTGCTTTGGAAAACGTCTCGTTTTCGCTCCGCAAGGGAGAAATATTGGGCATATACGGACTGCTCGGTTCCGGCCGCACCGAGATCCTTGAGTGTCTGATGGGGATGCATCCCGAGGCAACCGCCGACATCTATTTGGAAGGGAAAGAAATCAAGGCAAGATCGATCCGGGAACAAATCGAACGCGGTTTTGCCCACGTCCCGGAGGATCGCCAGCGCGAAGGTCTTGTGCAAACGCTTTCTGTCGCAAAAAATATTACGCTCTCCAGTTTAAACAAGTACGCCCGATGGTTCCATCTGGTTCAGAAAAAAGAGGAAGAGCATGTTCGGAATACGATAGAGGACTTGTATATAAAAGTTGCCGACAGCAATCTCCCTGTCCTGTCGCTGAGCGGAGGAAATCAGCAGAAAGTCGTCATCGGCAAAGGGATTCTGACGGGCCCTAAAGTGCTGCTTCTTGACGAACCGTCGCGCGGAATCGATGTCGGGGCCAAGGCGGAGGTGTTTGAGCTGATCCGCCGTTTCGCCTCCCAGGGACTCGGCATCATACTGGTCGCCTCGGAATTAAAAGAAATCGTTTCCATTTCGGACAGAGTCATCGTATTGTCCAACGGCAGATTGACCGGGGAATTTGCGGGCGAACAAATAACCGAAGAGGCTCTGGTTATGGCTTCTGCCGAAGGTCAACGAGCGATCCGAGTATAAATTACTCTGTTTATAAAGGAGCACGTAATCCGATGATTGAATTAAAGCCAAAACGGAATCGAGAATCCCAAACCCATGTTGGAATCGGGATGATTTTGCTCAAATTCCGGACGTTTATCGCGCTTATTCTGCTGATTGTATTCTTCAGCTTCTCCGCCCCCAATTTCCTGACGTCGCACAGTCTCATTTTGATTGCGAGCCACGTCGTGTTGTATGCGATTCTCGGGATCGGCATGACTTACGTAATTGTGGCCGGGGGCATCGACTTGTCCGTCGGCTCGATTGTCGGTCTGTCGGGCATGATAGCCGGAGGACTGATTTATGAAGGTTTGGCGCTGCCGATGTTCGGTGTCAAGATTTTTTTCAACGTGTTTGTGGTCATCTTGATTACGTTGATGATGGGGGCATTGGTCGGAGCCGTCAACGGGTTATTGGTAACCCGCTTTCATGTGGCGCCGTTTATTGCTACGCTTGGAACGTTATACGTGGCTCGGGGAGCGGCAATGCTCCGTTCGAACGGGGAGACGTTTCCCAACCTGGTCGGAGATCCCGGGCTCGGCAATACCGGTTTTCCGGTGTTGGGGGCCGGAAATCTTCTTGGCGTGCCTCTTCCGGTCTGGATCATGGCGATCATCGGCCTTATTGCCGCTTATATCTTCAAGAAAACGCCCCTGGGATGGCATATTTTTGCGGTCGGCGGCAACGAAAAAGCGGCGGAGCTTTCCGGAATCCGCGTGAAGCGCGTCAAAATGTTCGTTTACATGTTCTCCGGCTTTTGTGCCGCGATGGTCGGACTGATCGTCTCCAGCCAGTTGGTGGCCGCACATCCCGCGACAGGGGAAACATGGGAATTGAACGCGATTGCCGCAGCGGTTCTCGGCGGAACCTCCCTTGCCGGCGGAAGGGGAACCATCGGCGGAACGATCGTCGGGGCGTTCGTGATCGGCGTCTTGAGTGACGGCATGGTCATGATCGGAGTCTCCGAGTTTTGGCAAATGGTCATAAAAGGAACCGTCATTGTGCTGGCCGTCATCGTCGATCAGATCCAACGGAATTTGCAGAACAAACTGGTTCTGCAAAGCAGAAGCGCGGCCTAAGACACATCACTTGCTTGCTTTCCGGGCCATCAAGAAATGCTTGACGTACCCGAACCCCATCAGTTTCTTGCGATTTTCGTCCCAGATACGGAAGTTGAGCGATTTCAGACTTGACCAAAGGGTGACCGGCGCAACATCCTGGAACATCTCATTTTCTTTCTGCACGCGGTCCAGATAGTAGTTCGGCACCCGGGGGCTCAGGTGGTGAATATGGTGGAAGCCAATGTTTCCCGTAAACCAATGCAGAACCTTCGGCAGCTTATAGAAGGAGCTTCCGCGCAGAGCCGCGCTCAAATGATCCCATTTGTCGCCTTTTTCAAAGTAGGTCCCCTCAAACTGGTGTTGAACGTAGAAGAGCCAGAGGCCGGCCAGACTGGAAAGCAGAAAGATCGGTCCATGAACCGATAAAAACGCTTGCCAGCCGATTGTCCAGCAAAGCAGCCCGGCGACAGCGGCGATTCCGAGGTTGATCGTGTACGTGTTAAGCCGTTCCTTCATCCGGGCTCCCTTCCGGTTAAACCGGTATGCAATGAGGAACACGTAGGTGGGACCGAGTCCGAACATAATCAGGGGGTTTCGGTACATGCGGTAAGCCAGCCGCTTCAGCCGCGGCAGCGCCAAATATTCCTCCACGGTCAACGTCCAGATGTCCCCCATGCCGCGCCGATCCAGGTTGCCGCTGGTTGCGTGATGGACCGAATGGCTGCGCCGCCACTGATGGTATGGGCAACAGGTTAAGATTCCGGCGAGCGTTCCCATTACCACGTTGGCGGTGCGGTTGGCAAAGAAGGCGCCGTGGCAGCAGTCATGAAAGATGATGAAGATCCGGACCAACAAGCCGGCTGCCAGAACGGCCGGAATCAAGGCCAGCCAATAAGACACCGAAAGGCTCCAATAGGCAGCGTACCAGAGCGCAAAGAAGGGGACAAAGGTATTTGCGATTTGCCAAATGCTCCGCTTCAGGCTCGGTCTTTCGTAAGGTGCGATAATTTTGCGCCAGTTTTTCTTCTCGTTGTGTTCGATCGCCATAACTCCTCTCGCTAATTCAATAACTGAAATCATCAAAGCGTGTAAAATGTCCTTTCATGAACAACGACCGCTAATGGAAATTAGCGGTCGTTGATTACTTCTTAACGTATGATGAATGTCCGCAATGTTTCAGTTAAAATAAGGATACCATACCTGCTGATGGAATTCAACGTTTATGATCCGGGCGGAGGCCTGTAGGGCAACCTCTGCCGAAACAGAAGAAAATTGGTCAAAATAACAATGCGCTAGTAGGAGATTCGGGGTTTATATCGAAATATTAAGAGGTAGCGATTGCAGTTCGGAGTATCATCAGAGTATCAATCGAATGGAAAAGAAGTCCGATGCAGCATGGGGGATTCCTTAGCCGATGACCTATCAGAAAGTGAACATCTCTTCGGAAGATGATATCTATTTTGCCTTAAGCACGGTTCGTCATTTTATGAAGCAGCTCCCTTTTTCCGAGTCGGATCAACAGAGAATTTATGTAAGCGTTTCGGAGCTAACAAGAAACATTTTGGATCATGCTTGCGGCAAAGGGCTTTTTTATTGTGAATTAATCAATCAGGGAATCCGTTTTACCGTGACCGATGAAGGGCCGGGAATTCCCAATATAGATGAAGTGTTAAATGGCAAAAAGGGATCGTCTTCGCGTGGACTAGGACTCGGATTATCCGGTGTGAAGAGATTAATGGATGAATTTCAGATTGAGACTTCGACGAGAGGAACGAAAATCGTTGCAACCAAATGGACAGGAAAAAACTAAAAAAGCAACTCAAACGGACGATACATTAAGCCGTCTTGCTTCCATAGGTCAAATAGCGGCGGGAATCGCGCACGAAGTGAGAAATCCATTAACGGCAGTGAAGGGATTTCTGCAATTGCTGCAAAGGGAGGTTTCCCATAGTTATTTGGATTTTGCTTGTTCGGAATTGGAACAGGCCATCTCTACGTTGCACGATTTATTGCAGGTGTCGAAGCCCGACTTGGAAGACGAGTCCTGTATTGCGATTAATCTTTGTTCGGAATTGGAGTCTTTGCTTTATTTGTTTCAGGATCAAATCTATCGGGTTCAAATTGCAAAGAAATTTCGCAATAGTGATGAAATCATTTATGGGAAAAGAAATCAGTTAAAGAAAGCGTTTTTTAATCTCTTGAAAAATGCGTTTGAAGCCATTCCCAATGAAGGGACCATTACCATCGAGCATTATCGAGCGGGCGACTTTATTTATGTCATCATTTCGGATACAGGGGTCGGGGTACCTAAAGAAAAGCTTCAACTGTTTAAAGAATATTTTTTGCTGAACCAGGATCGTTTTAATGAGTTGTTTACTTCAGAGACCCGAGATACGATTCAATTGGTTAAAAATTCCATGTATAAAATCAATGTACATGAGATTTTCGAAAAAATGGCAAAGCTCTTGGTGGAAGATCGTCAGCATGAGCTGACTATGCTCGCCAAGGAACTCGGAAAGAATGGCGCACAGAACGACTTTCCCTTAGTCTTAAAACTGGAATTGCTTCAGGCGTTTCGTAAATTATATTGGAATTTCCTGCATAACTATCATAAGCACGTCGAGCTTGACATGGAGGGTGTGTTTCAACTCGGAATCAAAACCAATTTTATGTTGGATCATTATATTTTCCATTATTTTTCGAGCTATATCGAGTACAAGGATGAATTGCTTCGTTCCCACCGCGAAACGATCGATGAATTGTCCGTCCCCATTATTCCTTTATCCTCTTCGATGGCGGTGCTGCCCATTGTCGGCACATTGGACACCTATCGGGCTAAAAGAGTCCAGGAACGGACATTAAATCAAATCGCCACCTTGAAAATCCAAAAAATTATTATCGATTTGTCCGGCGTTGCGTTTATGGATACGGCTGTGGTGGGACATTTGTTCCGAATTGTAGAGGGAATTGGCTTGCTCGGATGTAAAGCGATTATCACTGGCATTCGTCCTGAAATTGCAAACACCATGATCGAATTGGGGATTCCCTTTACCGAGAAGGTCGACACCAAAGCATCGTTGCAACAGGCCTTGGAGGAATATCAATAGGCCATTTCTTGGAGAAGATCCCGGAGGTGAAACGTCATGAATATTTTTATTGTGGATGCCTTTACGAATAGGCCCTATCGTGGAAATCCGGCTGCCGTTTGCTTGCTTGATACGATCCGGCCGGATGAATGGATGCAGCAAGTGGCCAACGAAATGAATTGTTCCGAAACCGCTTTTTTATATAAGGAACGTCAAGGCTACAGGCTTAGGTGGTTTACGCCTCAAGCGGAAGTGGATTTGTGCGGGCATGCAACGCTTGCGAGCGCCCATATTTTATGGGAAGAAAAGATCTGCACGGAGACAGAAATCTCTTTCCTGACCAAGAGCGGGCCGATCGCCGCGAGAAAGGAGCGCGATTGGATTCACATGGACTTTCCGTTGGAGATCGCATCCGAGTGTCCGCCTCCGCGGGAACTCATTGAAGGGTTAGGCGTGCCGTTTGCTTACGTCGGAAAGAGCAGATTGGATTATTTGGTCGAGGTCGAGAACGAAGAAGTCGTACGAAATTTGAAGCCCGATTTGCATCGGTTAAAGAACGTTGACACGAACGGGATCATTGTGACCAGTAAATCCAGCAATCCGGAATACGATTTTGTATCCAGATGCTTTTGTCCCGCTGTCGGCATTGATGAAGATCCGGTTACCGGAGCGGCTCATTGTTGTTTGGGGCCTTATTGGATGCGGAAATTGAACCGGAGGAATTTGAAGGCCATTCAATTATCCGCCCGCCAAGGCACGTTAAGATTATCCGTCGGGCAAGAAAGAATCACGATCTCCGGACAAGCCGTAACCACCATGAAGGGCGTATTAGTGTAAGATACCATCGTGTCGGCACTCGCCGCCCCTTGGCACGTCCGGCAACCGGCACGGAATCATTGCGGGTTCCACGAAAAATCCCTCCTGCGTCTACAGTTAGAGGTTTGATTCTCCCTGTCCGCGCAAGAGGGATTCTATCGTATTCGGGTCTCTGCTCGGCAACCGGTTCGCCGGAGGCGATTACTTGAGCCGGCTTTTCAAGAACCCGCCGGCTTTACCTGGCCGGCGGTATTCGTTTTAATGCCCTGGCGTAACGGAGGACCTTGCGCGGGATGCGCTTGTCTTTCAAATGCCTGAAAATATAAGGGTCGGGATTCGTGTTCAGTTCGATGATCCACGGGCGAAAATGGGCGTCCAAGCCAATGTCCGCCCCGATCATGTTCAGTCCGGGATACGTGCGGCTGAGAACTTTGGCGGCATCGTACCCGGCCCGGGAGAGGCGGTTCTCGATTCGGGCCAATCGATTGCCGGAAACGAGAGGCTTCAACAAGGTCCGAACTTCCATCGGTTTGCCGCCGCTGTGGTAATTCGTGACGATTTTTCGCGGATGGGCCACTCGCCCGATGATGCCGGTCTTCTCCCAAGTTCCCTGAAGATTGCGCTGGACCATGACGCGGATATCGAATCGGCGGCCTTTGTACTTCAAGAGCCGGATGCCTTTTTGAACCAAATAGGGGCGTTTGCGCTTATGGCGAAGAATGGAGCGGTAAAGAGAAGCGAAGGAGCCGAACGTGCGCTTTTTTTCCCCCGTTTGATACGTATACACGCCGTTGGCGCGTTCCACGCGCATAACTCCATTGCCGTAGGTGCCCGCAACCGGCTTGACATAAACCATGGCGTAACGGTTCAGCATCGAACGGAGCGTTTTCTCGTTCATCCTGCGGGTTTCCGGCACCAGCTTGCGGATTTTCGGGTCTTTGAGGAGCGCCTTCGTTTTGAGCCACTTGCTCAAGACGTTCTTTCGCGCGGATGTTTTCATGTTCTCTCACCTCCCACACTTCGCCAGTATATGTAATGCGGCGGTCTGCCCGATCGGGCATTCGAGGAGAATCCGAATAAAGGCTCGCGCCGTGGCGGCCGAATCGATTCTTCGCAAGGGATATGAACCGACAGATCCCCCTCTAATTTCGACAAAACCGCGCCGGAATGCTTAGCATCTTCTTTCCTAATTTAGGATTAACTACCTATTTTTATTGTTATGTCCCTCGTGGTACACTCAGGTTATTGGAAGCGCTTCAAAAATATGGGATCAATTACATTTTGCGAAGGAGGTGGGGGTTGCACGTCCTCTCACAACGCAGACGGTAACCCGCAAGCTTTATCCCAAAACCATTAGGAGGGAAATTATGAACCGTTTATTCAAGGGAGCAAAGTCGTTTGTCTTTCTTACGGTGCTGGCGCTCGTGGCGACGTTATTCCCCATCTCGACGGCGAATGCGGCCTATAATCTGGTATGGAGCGATGAATTCAACGGATCCTCTATCGACACCAACAACTGGACGTTCGAGATCGGCACCGGTAGCGGAGGCTGGGGGAACAACGAACTGGAGTATTACACTAACCGCCCGGAGAACGCCAGAATCGAAAACGGCAACCTGGTCATCGAAGCCAGGAAGGAATCCTACGGCGGCATGAACTACACGTCGGCCCGCTTGAAGACGCAAGGGAAGAAAAGCTTTAAGTACGGAAGGATCGAAGCACGAATCAAGCTGCCGAAGGGTCAAGGCCTGTGGCCGGCTTTCTGGACGCTGGGCGCGGATATCGGAACGGTAGGCTGGCCCAAAAGCGGCGAAATCGACATCATGGAGCATGTCAACAACGAAAACAACACGCACGGGTATATCCATTGGGATGCCAACGGCCATGCTTCGTACGGCGGACCCAGCCATACGATCGACGTGACCCAGTATCACGTCTATTCCATCGAATGGACGCCCAGCGCGATCAAGTGGTTTATCGACGGCGTCCAGTTCAAGGAAGCCAACATCGAGAACAACATCAATTCGACGGAAGAGTTCCATAAGGAGCATTTCATTCTGCTGAACATGGCGGTCGGCGGCAACTGGCCGGGTTCGCCCGATGCTTCCACCGTTTTCCCGGCGAAAATGTTCGTCGATTACGTAAGGGTGTATCAAGACGGAGGCACGCCGCCGCCTTCCGGCGACATCGTCTCCGGCGGAACCTACAAGCTGATCAACGTGAACAGCGGCAAAGCGCTGGATGTCGCGTCAGCCGGAACGGCGCCCGGCACGAACGTTCAAATCTGGACGGACAATGGCACCGGCGCGCAAAAATGGACCATCTACCGCAACGCGGACGGCTCCTACAAGCTGATCAACGTGAACAGCGCCCTGGCGCTCGACGTGGCGGGATCGGGAACGGCCGACGGCACGAACGTGCAGGTCTGGACCGACCTAGGCAACGGCGCGCAGAAGTGGAACATCATCCGGAACGCGGACGGTTCCTATAAGCTCATCAACGTGAACAGCGGCAAAGCGCTGGACGTCGCCTCGTCGGGAACGGCCGACGGCACGAACGTCCAAATCTGGACGGACAACGGCACCGGCGCGCAAAAGTGGAATTTGATCCGATTGCAATAATCGTTCGGATCAGGCCGGCAGCGGCCGATTCCCGAAGGGGAGTCGGCCGCTGTTCCTCTGTACGCAAACGTACCGCATACATAAAGTTTTTGGGCATGGGTACCATATGAGGAAACAGCAGGCACCCCGTTAGGGTGTCGAGGGGGAATCGTGTTGGCAACGGTGGATTGGAGCCGCGGATTAACGGAGATGACGCTGGCTTTTCATATTCTGTTTGCGACGGTCGGCGTGGGCATTCCGGTATTCATATCATTGGCCGAATGGATGGGGATTCGGAAGAAGGATGCGCATTATTCGTTAATGGCCCGGAGATGGGCGCGCGGCTTTGTGATCACGGTGGCCGTCGGCGTCGTAACCGGAACCTGCATCGGGCTTCAGCTCAGCCTGTTGTGGCCGGAATTCATGCGATTGGCAGGCAACGTGATCGGTTTGCCGCTGTTTATGGAGACGTTTGCGTTTTTCTTTGAAGCCATCTTTCTCGGCATCTATCTTTATACCTGGAACCGGTTCTCCAATCCGTATATCCATTGGCTGCTGACTCTTCCGATTCTGATCGGTTCATCGGGTTCCGCGCTGTTTATTACAACCGTCAACGCTTTTATGAATACGCCGCAAGGATTCACGCTCGAAAACGGGAGGCTGACGCACATCGATCCGCTCGCCGCCATGTTCAATCCGGCGGCTCCGTCGAAGGTGGCGCACGTCTTGTCTTCCGCCTATTTGACAGCCGCGTTTCTGTTGGCCATGATTGCCGCTTTCGCGATGCTGAGGGGCCGAATGGACGATTATTACCGGAAATCGATTCGCCTGAACATGACGGCAGGCCTTCTCCTGGCGGCCCTTACGATCGGAATCGGGGATATGTCCGCCCGGTTTCTCGCCCAAGAGCAGCCGGAGAAGCTCGCTGCCGCCGAGTGGCATTTCGACACCGGCAGCCGGGCTCCCCTGCTTATCGGAGGCCGGGTGGACCCGGAAACGCAAGAGGTTACAGGGGCTCTTGAAATTCCTTGGGCGCTCAGTCTGCTCGCGACCCATCGTTCCGACGGGGTTGTGGCCGGCCTGAACGAATTTCCGAAGGACGAATGGCCTCCGCTCTATGTGCATTATTTGTTTGACGCCATGGTCGTTATCGGGTTTTATTTGCTGGCCGTCCCCGTTCTTTTTGTTGCGCTGCTGCGGCTGAAACGGCGCCATGCCTACAACCGCTGGATGCTGGCGGCCATTTTGGCGGGAGGACCGCTGTCCTTGCTTGCCATCGAACTCGGATGGTTTTATGCGGAGGTCGGAAGACAACCCTGGATTTTGAGGGGTTATATGCGCGTTTCCGATGCGGCGACGACCAATCCCCACGTTAGCGTTACGTTCTGGCTGTTTGCCGGCCTTTATGCCGTACTCGGCATCGTGTGCCTGTTCGTGCTCGTCCGCTTGTTTCGCAACAAGCCGGCCGAGCTGGAACTGCAGACGCGCCGCATCATCTTGTGAGGAGGGAGCCGGACATGTCGATCGAACAGCTTGGCATCACCGTTCTTTGGAGCTTTCTGTACGGCTACCTGATTGTCGCGTCCATCGATTTCGGCGCGGGATTTTACGCTTATTACAGCCGGATAAGCGGGTTGGAGTCCGTCATCGCCCCCGTAATTTCCAGGTACTTGTCACCGGTCTGGGAAGTGACCAACGTTTTTCTTGTGTTTTTCTTCGTCGGCATCGTCGGCTTCTTTCCGGAGACGGCTTATTATTACGGAACGGCGCTGCTGATTCCCGGCAGCATTGCGCTCGTTTTGCTCACCATTCGGGGCTCGTTCTATGCGTTTGCGAATTACGGCGCGAAGCATAATTCCTTTTACCTGCTCGCTTACGGAGCCACCGGGCTGCTGATCCCGGCCTCGTTGTCCACGGTGTTTACGATTTCCGAAGGAGGCTTTTTGTCCGTTCAGGGAAATCGGGTCGTGTTGCTGCTGGAGGAGCTGTTTTACAGCGCGTACTCCTGGGCGGTTGTGCTGCTTGCCATGTCCAGCGTGTTGTTCATCAGCTCGACGTTTTTGACGTATTACGCGGCTCGCGCGAACGATGCGAGAGCGCTCGAACAGATGCGCCGGTTTGCCTTGTGGGGAGGCATTCCGACGATTATTTCCAGCCTGTTTGTCTTCATTGCGCTTCGAAACCACAATCTGGAGCATTTTCGGCGCACGCTCGACATATGGTGGATGTTCGGGCTCTCGCTCGTCAGCTTCGCGATCGCGGTTTGGCTGATTTGGCGGCGAAAATCCTACGGCGTCGCGTTTGTCATGGTGATGCTGCAGTTCGCCTTCGCTTTTTTCGGTTACGGCATTTCCCATCTCCCTTATTTGCTGTACCCTTACTTGACGGTGTACGGCGGCGCGACGAATCCGGCCATGGGGCGCGCGCTGGTCGTCGCCTTTGTCGCGGGTTTCGTTCTGCTGGTCCCGTCGCTCATTCTGCTGCTCAGGTTGTTTTTGTTCAACGCCCGGTATGTGAGGGGGGAACTGTCGTGAACGCGTTTGATCGGCAAGAAAAATGGCTGACGCGCCTTTGTTTCGGCATCGCCTTGCTGCTTTTGGCGTCCCTCGCAAGGTATTTCGTTTAGCGGCTGAAATGTCCGTTTAAATGACGATCACGACTCTTTTGCCGTTAAAATCGTCGCGTTTCCATACGCTTTCAATGTCCTGGAGCGCGACGGTTTCAATGTCCATGCGGAGCTTCCCCGACTTTATCCAATCCCGCACTTGCCGAGTGTCCTCTTGAATGGCCTCTGGCGTTATCCGCGCGCCCGCCCCGAATATTTCGAGTCCGGAAGTTCTGACGGCATCGGCTCCATAAAGTCCTCGTATCGGGGAATCTCCCCAAAATGGTGCAGTACCGCTGCTTTCATGCCCGCAACTCTCCTTTACACTGTTAAATTTAACAACGTTAAAGTACAACGTTTGTGTTATAATGTCAAGTAATACGTTTGGCGAAGTTAGGGAGAGGAATCGATGGCACTTAGCAAGGAGGATATCCTCCAGGAAGCGTTAAGCTTGCTGAATGAAAGCGGTCTGGAAGGCGTTACCCTGCGAAAGCTGGCATCCAGGCTGGGCGTGCAGGCGCCCGCTTTGTATTGGCATTTTAAAAACAAAGCCGTTCTGGTCAATGAAATAGCCGAAGCGATACTCCAAAAGGAATTTGCCGAAATTAAGCCGCGGGGCGAGGGGGAGAGCTGGAAAGAATGGCTGATCGCTTTGCTTAATCGCTTGCGGAAAGCCATGCTCGCTTATACTGATGGGGGACGCGTTGTCGCCGGGGCTCATTTGTCGTTGACCATGGCCGATCTATCCGAGGCGGCCATCAAGACGCTTTGCGAGGCCGGCGTGAGTTTGAGGGAATCCCGCTTGATCGTGCTGACCGCCGTGCATTACACCTTCGGCCGCGTCATCGAAGAGCAATCGCCTCCGCCGAAGGAAGGATTGGAGCGCTTCGATGCGGAACGGTTCAAACAAGACCATCCCTACATGATGGCCGGCATCGAAGAATATTTCGGTTCCGGCCGCACGGTCGACGATCTTTTTAACGATGGGCTGAGGCTGATTGTCGATCTTCGGAACGCCGACTGACAGATCCCGTACCGATGCGATGATAACAGTTTCAATCGGCGATCCCCTTTCTTTGGACAAATATCGAAAAAATATTTATTTAATAAAGATTTATCGAAAAAAATTCCTTGCAAAATCGGATTCCGTTCCCCTATACTAAAAATAACCATTCCACCCAGGTTAGGAAGGTCATTTCCATATGACGGATCAAAACCTCAAAGAAAACGACCATGCTTCCGACGGTTCCACTGTTTTTTCCAAAATCCAAAGTTCTTACGGCAAGTTAAGCGCTACGGAAAAACGGATTGCCGATTTTGTATTGAACTATCCCGAAAAAATCATATACAACTCGGTTACGCAAGTGGCCGAGGAATTGCAGATCGCGCAGTCTACGGTCACGCGTTTTTCCCGGACAATCGGCTTGCACGGATTTCAGGAATTAAAGATCCGGCTCGCCCAGGACACGGAGCGGGTCAATGCCGCCAATAGCACGGAAGACGAAGCGGCGAGCCTTCCCAAGAAGATGGCGCAAATCGCCGCCAACAGCGTCCAGGACGCTGCGATGAATCTGGATCACGAAGCCTTAAAAGAGGCCGTGAAGAGTCTTGCGTCCGCAAGAAGAATCCTCATCTTCGGGCTGGGCGAATCCGGGCCGATGGCGCATTTGCTGAAAATCAAGCTAACGGGGCTTGGACTTTTGGTTGACGCGCATATCGATATTCACATGCAGTCGATTTCCGCCGCTCATCTGGACGAACGCGACGTTGCCATTGCCATCTCGCAGCAAGGCAGCACGAAGGATGTCGTGTCGGCTTTGCAATCCGCCCGTATGGCGGGAGCGAAAACCGTGTGCATTACGGGACAGAGCAAATCCCCTATCACGGAAGTATCGGATATTCGGCTTGTATGCATGCAGCGGGGGTTGTCCTACATCGTGGAAAGCTTCAAAAGCAAAGCGTCCATCCTGTATGTGATTGAACTGCTGACGGTCAGCCTGACGTTGTATTTGGCGGAACAAAACGCGAGCGCCCCAAAAAAGTTCTGGAAAACGACGGAATCCATCTTCGACAAGCTGTACTAACTCCGGGCAGCGCCGGATTCCGATCTTCATCGAGGTGATCAGGGATGCTGGAATCGTTGAAAAACAAGCTCATCGTCTCTTGTCAGGCGTGGCCGGGGACGCCTTTTTACGGCGATCCCAAAATGATGCGAGCGATGGCGGAATGCGCGCTTATGGCTAACGCGGGAGGAATCCGGGCCAATGGGCCGGACGACATTCGGGAGATCAAGAAAACCGTTCCGCTGCCGATGATCGGCATTTTGAAGGAACGGGATAAGCGGGGCGTGCGCATCATCACACCCGATTTTGAAAGCGCTAAAATCCTGGCCGATGCAGGCTCCGACATTATCGCTTTGGATGCCACCTTTGAAGCCAGGCAGGATGAACAAGAGCTGCTCGAGCTTATCCAGGCGATCCGCTTCGAATTGGGGCTGCCTGTAATGGCTGACATTTCGAATGTGGAGGAAGCGGTGCGGGCGGAACGGTGCGGCGCTGACCTTGTCGCGACGACGATGGCGGGCTACACGCAATATACGGTCAAAACGGAAGGGCCGGACCTGGACCTGATCGAACGGCTTGTGCAAACGGTAAGCCTTCCGGTTGTGGGAGAAGGGCGATTCTCCAAGCCGGAGGAAGTCCGGGAGGCGATCCGTGTCCGCGGCGCCCACAGCGTCGTGGTGGGAACTTCGATAACGGCGCCGTGGGAAGTGGCGGCGCGGTTCGTCCGGGCAATCTAGAAGCGCTGCTTCGGCGGAGGGATCAAAGAACATGCACCTGCTGGGAATAGACGGCGGCCAAACGTCGACGAAATCATGTCTTTACGATCGGGAGAACGGAACGTGTCTCATCGCAAGCGGTCCGCCCATCGATCACATGTTGACCTTGGATGGGCAGATCAGGTCCAAGCAAGGCATCCAGCAATCCGTTCGGACGCTTCTTGGCCGCACCGCCAACCCTCCCCAAACGGTCGATATGGCGTTTGTCAGCATCAGCGGCGTTCACAGAGAGCATGAGGACATGATCAAGAACTGGATCCAGGAATGCATCCGCGTGGAACGGGTAGCGGTGGAGGGCGACGTGAAGGCCAACCTGGCGGGAGCGTCCGGCGGGCGAAACGACGGCGTTGTGATTATTGGAGGAGGTGGTAGTATAGGGTATTACTGCGACGGAGAAAACGAGTATGTTGCAGGAGGCTACGGCCATATCTTGGGCGACGAAGGCAGCGCGTACTGGATCGGTCTGCAGGCGATCAAGGCCGGTATCCGGTACGGCAACGGCTTGGGCCCGAAGACCGTTTTGTACGGCCGGATTTTGGATCATTTCGGAGAAGCGTCTTATTGGGGCGTAAAGAAACAGGTCCATGCCGGCAACATTCATCGGGGCGATATTGCGGGCTTGGCGGTTCTGGTGGAAACGGCGGCAAACGAAGGGGACGCGGTCGCGCAATCCGTGCTTCGGCAAGCGGGATCGGAGCTCGGGCAACTGGCGGTATCCGTCTTGACGCAAATGGCCGGTTCTCCGCGAGCGTCCCGCGTCAGGAAAGTGTACCCGACGGGAGGCGTGTTCCAATCCGCGTTGTGGGTTCGCCGCAGCCTGGAGGAAACGCTGCGCGCATACGACCCTGCCGTGGAGATTTGCGATCCGCAATACCCGCCGATTATCGGCGCCTTGATTCTGGCGGCGCAAGCCTTGGCGACGGAAATCCATTTGCCGGCCATGGATCGGGCTTTACAAGGAGGAGAAGCATGAAGATCGGAGCGGAGTCTGTCTTTGAGACCATTTTGGGAATCGTCAACCATGTGCGTACCCAACAACTCGATGCGATTCGGGAAGCGGCCACACGGCTGGCGGATTGTCTGCTGCAAGGAGGGATCATCCATGTGTTCGGGGCGGGGCATTCCCGGGCGTTCGGAATGGAGATGTGCGGCCGCGCGGGCGGGCTTGCGCCGATGAAGCTTCTCGGTCTGGAAGATATCGCCTTGCTGGAAGGGACTCGGGGGATCAACCTGGTTGAATTGGAACGGGACCCGGAAACGGCGCACCGCCTTCTGCGTCTGCACGAGGTGCGGCCGGAGGACGCTTTTATCATCGTTTCCAATTCCGGGCGAAACGGCGCTCCCGTCGAGCTGGCTCTGGAGTGTAAAAAAAGAGGCATTCCGGTCATTGCCGTCACGTCGCTCGCGCATTCGGTCCGAACGGGCAGCCGCCATCCGAGCGGAAAGAAGCTGTATGAAATCGCGGATATCGTCATCGACAACGGTTGCCCGTACGGGGACGTTCTTCTCGATATTCCGCATTTGCATGAAAAAACGGGCTCGGCTTCCAGTGTCGTCGGCGCCTTGATCGCGCAATCGTTAACGGTCGAAATCATTGCGCGTCTCATCGAAGCGGGCCATACACCGCCGGTGTTCATCAGCGCCAATGTCGACGGAAGCGACGAGCACAACCGAAAAATCGTAGAACAGTACGCCCATCGAAAAATCACGTACTAAATTCAGTCTATCATGGCGGAGGAGGTCCTTTCAATGATAGAGAGAAGAAAACCGGGATGGCTATCGCTGTTGGTCTTGGCGCTCATCCTTGCGATCGCGGCAGGATGCGCGTCCGGCCAAAATGAAAGCGCTTCACAGAATAACGGCGGCAGCCCGTCGCCTTCAGACCGGACGGACAGCCAGAAGAAAACCGGGGAAAAAATCGTGTTCTGGCATTATTTAAACGACCGTCACGACTTGCTCGTCGGCATGGCCAACGATTTCAAAAGCCAAACCGGCATTGAAGTCGATGTGCAATTGTTCGGGGGAGACGGCTTCAAGCAAAAAATCATCGCTTCCGCCCAAACGGACTCGCTGCCTGATTTGATGACCTATTCCGGCGGCGCGGGCGATCTTGCGAAGCTGATCGAAACGAAAAGCGTGATGGAGCTTGGCGGCAAAATGGGCGACACGTTCAAGAAATTCCCCGAATCGGTCGTCAAAGCGTACAGCTACCGGGAAGGCAACCCGTTTAACGTGAAGGATTACGGAACGTATGCGGTGCCAATGGACACGAACAACATGCAGTTTATTTACAACAAGGATCTGTTCGCCCAAGCCGGCATTACGGAGCCGCCCCAAACGTGGGAGCAGCTTTTGCAAGCTGTCGACAAGCTGAATGCGGCCGGGATCACGCCGTTTGCGACCGGTATCGGTTCATGGGTAATAGGGCCGATGGCGGCTCCTTATGAATTCGCCTACTTGGGAGAGGAGAAGCTGATTCGCGTCAAGGAAGGCAAGGAACCGCTGATCGGCTCCGGCTACGAAAACGTGTTAAAAATCTTCGAAGACCTGTACAAACATAAGGCGTTTGCAGAAGGAATCGCCACGATGGATTTGCCGAAAGCGGAGCAAATGTTCGTTAACGGAGAAGTGGCCATGATCTTTGACGGTTCTTGGGCGATCGGCGTATTCAACCAGATGGATCCGAACTTCCAACATTACGACGTGTTCATGCCGCCGAAGCCTGCCGACGCCGCGCATGAAGTGAAAATTACAGGCGGCATCGGCGTGCCGCTTGTCGTAAGCCAGAAAACGAAACACCAGGACGCCGTTTTGAAATTTGTCGACTATCTGGTGGCGAAAGAGCAGCAGCAAAAATACGCGGAAAAGAGCTTCAACCTGCCGGCCAACATGGAAGCGGCGAAATCGGAAGGGGAAATGTCCTCCGCGTTGCGCAACTTCTCGCTCGGCATGCAGCATGTCTATGAATCCGCCGGCATCTATCCGAGTCCGAACGTCGACACCGCCATGCAAAAAGGCGTCCAGTTGATTGTAATCGGGCAGTCGACGCCGGACAAAGTGTTGAAGCAAATGGACGAAGCGCTGCAAAAAGCGTTGAAAGAGAAGAAATAACTTCCAAGCGAGGGTAACGATGAATCCGATCAGCCTGCCTAACGCGCCAATTGTGAAACGGAAAAGCCGAAAGCTCGCCTGCCGCCGGTATTTCAACCTTCTGTACGTTTTGCCGGCTTTGGCGCTCTTTGGGGTGTTCTCTCTTTTTCCGATCGTCAAAACCGTGCAGTACAGCTTTACCGACGCGAACGGCATCAACCCGAACTTTCACTATGTCGGTCTGGCCAACTACCGCAGCGCGCTCACGGATTCGCAGTGGTGGCAGGCTGTCGGAAACGGGGGCGTCTTCGCTCTCCTTTCGCTGATCTTCATGAATTCGATCGCCTTGCTGCTTTCCGTGGCGGTGAATGCCAACATCCGCGGCAACCAAATCTACCGGGTCGTGTTCTACATCCCTCCGATTCTTTCCGGCATCGTTGTCGGTTACGTCTGGAAATGGATCTACGACCCGAAGGGCATTTTGAATTCGTTTCTGCAAGGCATCGGTCTTGGCGGCTATACACACGCATGGATCGGTTCGACGGACACGGCCCTGTATGCGGTGGCGGTCAGCTCGATGTGGCAGGGCGTCGGCGGTTCGTTCATCTTGTTTTTGGCAGGTCTGCAAGGCATCCCGAAAGAATGGTACGAGGCGGCGGAAATCGATGGCGCCAACCGCTTGCAAAAGCTCCGGTACATCACGGTTCCTTCTCTCCGCAGCGTGTACACGATGGTCAACATCTTGACGATACTGGGAGCCTTGGGCATTTTTAACCAGGTGTATGCGATGACGATGGGCGGACCGGGGTATACGACGGAAGTGCCTGCGTTGCGCATCTACCGCGAAGCGTTCACGAATTCCGATTTCGGCATGTCCAGCGCGTTCTCGATCGTGTTCGGCGTCATGCTGTTCATTCTTTCGTTGATTCAGCTCAAATTATCCCGGAACAAAGAATAGCGGCGGAGGAGGGGAACCGCATGGGGAAAGCGGGCGAACGGTTGACCAAGGGCGCCATCCATCTGTTGTTGCTGGCTTGGGCGGTCGTATCGATATTCCCGCTCGTATGGATGCTTTCGACATCCCTGAAGGAAAAGAATGAAATCTATACGAACAAAAGTCTGATCCCCCGCAATGCGTTGAACTTCGGCAATTACGTTGAAGCGTGGACGGCCGGAGGATTCAGCCGATATACGTGGAACAGCGTCCTCTACAGCGCCGTGGTCGTAACGGGAGTGGTCCTGGTCTCAACGCTGGCGGCTTACGGGATTTCACGGCTCGATATGGCGGGCAAAAAAGCCATCTACCTCGGCATGATGGCGACGCTCATGATCCCGATTCCGGGGGCGTTCATCTCGATCTATATCGTGGTCAGCCATCTCGGATTGGCGAATACGAGGATCGGCTATATGCTGCCGATGGTCGCGACGGCGCTGCCGGTCTCGATTTTCATTCTGAAATCGTTCTTCGATGAACTGTCCAGAGAGATTGAAGAAGCGGCCATTATCGACGGAGCGGCCAGCTTCCGCATTTATTGGAGCTTGCTGCTCCCGATCGCCCGTCCCGCCATTGCGACAATCGTCATCCTGAACACGCTGTCGGTGTGGAACGAGTTTATGCTTGCGCTCGTGCTGTTTTCGGAGACGAAGCTGATGCCGATCCAAATGGGGCTTTCCGTGTTCGTCGGACAATATACGACCCAGTACGAACTGCTGATGGCGGCGACCTCTCTGATGGTGCTGCCGGTCATTCTCGTTTATATCGCGATGCAAAAGCAATTCATCGCAGGGATTACATCCGGGGCGATCAAAGGATGAAAGGAGAATGATTCATGTTCGGGAAGCCGGTCAAAGCGGTTGTGTCGGTGTTAGGCTTTTTGCTGGCGTGGACCCAAGCGGGCGTCAGTCATGCGCAGCTCTCGCATACTGACGCTTCCTCCTCGTCGGAGCTGTATGACGTCATTCTGGAACAGGAAGCCGGCTGGATCGCCGGCTTGCCGTTTGCAAGCGGCGCCATTCCGACATACGGCGCGCCGATTGCCAATTATGACGGCAAGTACAAAGTCATTCCGTATTTTACGAATATGGGCTTGTTGGGCCTGTTGGAACAACCCGGCTATGCGCCGGTGGTCCGAAACTATATGAATTGGTATTTTTCCCATTTGAACCGTACGGCGACCGAGAACGTGCCCGCCGGATCCGTGTTCGACTATGTCGTCGAAACCGACAAAATCACGGAAACCGCGACCCATGATTTTGATTCGACCGATTCGTACGCTTCCACGTTTATCAACCTGCTTCGCAAATATGCCGAAGCGACCGGCGATACGGCCTATCTTTTGGAGCATAAAGAAGACATTCATCTGGTCGCCGGAGCCATGCTGTCAACCCGACAATCGGACGGCTTGACGTGGGCCAAACCGGCCTATCGGGTCAAATATCTCATGGACAATACGGAGGTTTACAAGGGCCTTCGGGACATGGAATGGATTTGCGCAAACGTCTTTGGGGATGAAGCGGCCGCGGCCCGATACCGGCAGCATAATGAAGAAGTATGGACGGGCATTCAAAACGGACTTTGGTCCGAATCCAGAAACGCGTACGCCTATGCGAAAATGGAGGACGGTACGCTGCTCTTCCCGGATTGGAACAGCTTTTACGCCGATGCGGCCGCCCAGTTGTTCCCGATCTGGACGGGCGTGCTGGCGCCGGACAGCGAGCGCGCGCTGCAACTGTACAATACGTTCAATGCGCATCACCCGGGCTGGCCCCAGCTAACCAAAGACGATGCCTTTCCGTGGGCGCTCTTGGCTTATACGGCCGCAATCATGGGAGATAAGGCGCGCGTCGACCTCTTTCTGCGATCGGTGAAGGATACCTACATCGACCGAAACCATCCCTGGCCCTGGTACGTGATGGAGAGCGGCGTCACCATGCTGGCCGCCGCTCACATGAAGAAACGGCAACCGGAACCCCAATCCTGGAGCCTGTCCAACCTGAAGGACGGGGATACGTTGCTCGCGATGCCGTATACCGTCTCCGGAACGGCCGAGGGCGTGCAAGAAGTGGAGATGCAATGGAATCATTCGTTGACCCGGCAGACCCAAACGTTCCGGACAACGGTTCAAAACGGATCATGGCAAATCGCCCTCGACGGCTTGGTCAACGGAACCTACTTCGTCGAAGCGGCTGCCAAAGACCGCTTCGGCAACGCGGTTGCGACAGCCTCCCTTACCGTTCAAGTGCAAGTCGGCAACGGTCCTAAGATCGGCAAAGCGGTCGTGCTAAGCGATCGGGATGTCTTGCATCGCGAGGAGTCCAGCAAGTTAAAAGTAGTCGCCTACGGGCAAGACGGGAAAACGCCGGTGGATTTGTCGGATGCGAAAATCGTCTTTCAAACCGACCGTCCGGATTTGGCCGAGATCGACGGACAAGGCGTGCTGACCTTGCTCGGCTTGGAGAAAGGACTCGACCGGATATCCGTCTGGGCGTTCATCACCCTCGGCCATGAGGTGGTGAAGACCGCACCCGCATCCATTGCCGTATCGCATGAAGCGTTATCGATGGCCGACGATCTTATGGACCGTATGACCGCGTGGATCGCGGATCGCCAATTGGCAGACGGAGCGGTCGCCCTTGACGAAAAAGGACAAAACAGCGTACCGACCGCCTCCAATATCGGCATGCTTGGGCTGCTGCTTCGTCATGAGACAATACCTGACGTAAAGAAATACATCGATTGGTATACGGCCCACTGGAATTGGGGAGACCGGTACGGCATTTACGGAACGATGGACGAATTCCGCCTGAACCCGGAGACGGGCCAATGGATGTCGACCGGAGGGTATGACAGCGCGAGCCCGAATCTGGCCACCTTCCTATCGCTGCTGCGGGCATATTACGAAAAAACGGGCGAGTTCAAGCTGCCTCAGTCCAATTTGGACCTGATGACGGGCGGAGTCGGGATCATGCGTTCCCAGGATGCCGACGGCCTGATGTGGAAGCTGCCCGTCGAGAAGGTGAAGCGGCTTTCCGATAACGCGCTGGTTTCCAAAGGCATGTCGGACAGCGTCTGGCTGTTTGCGAACCGATTTCAAGCGGATGGGCCGGCGGCCTACTTCAAAAGCTTTCTGGATGCGCTGAACCAGGGAATCCAAAGACAGCTTTGGAACGGGGAAGAAGGCTGGTACTATTCCGCTATGGACGAACGCCGGCAGAGAACCCCGCCCGATTGGACGGTCAAGCAGGATGCCGCGGAACAGTTGGCCCCGATCTACACGGGCGTTGTTCCGATCGCAGGAGACGGCGCGCAGCGGTTGTATGCGGCTTACAACCGGAGCTTCCCGGATTGGGCGAAGCAAAGGACGCTGTCGCCTTTGGATGCGGCCGTTGCCTATACGGCGGCTTTACTCGGCGACGTGACAAGCGCGTCGGACTATTTGGGCCGTCTGCTGAACGCCTGCAAAGAAGGCGAGCTGCCGGCAGGATGGACGGTCGAACATGCGGGCTATGCCATGCTGGCGGCGAATGTTGTGAAGCATGCGCCTCCTTCCGCTGCCGTTTCCATTGATACTCCCCGTGACGGCACCCGAACGGCTGGACGCAGCCTTATGGCGAAAGGAAGCGCGAGCGGAACCGGATACGTGCTGATCGAGTGGCGGGAGAAGTTTGGAACTTCGCTGGGAAGGGAAAAGATTCGTGTTCACAGCAGCGGCAAATGGCAGCTTCCGCTCAAAGATCTCAAGCGGGGTTACGAATATGAACTATCGGTTGCGGCATTGGACGAATGGGGGTATCCGCTGCCCGGCACGGTGAAGCGCGCCGTTTTCGCAATCGAGAAATAGGCCGCCCTCCTTCGCCGGTCTAACCGGCATACGCATGTCGAACGAGAAACTCTTGCCAAATAGAAACGCATGAGCTATATTGTAACTAATTTCATATGACTACGGGGGCTGGATGAAGTCCGGCTGAGATTGGGACCGTATGTCCCTGACCGTTAATCTGATCCAGGTAATGCTGGCGTAGAGAATGTATCGAATTGTAGCCATTCGTGTATTTTCTCGAATGGTTTTTTTGTTGTCCGGCTCTGCGCCCAGCTCCAAGAAAGGAGTTTGGAAGACAGTGAAAACGCAAGATTCGATCGCGCTCGCGCAGCGCCAGGCGGAGGAAAGGCAGGACGAATTGTTCGCGCTGCTCGCGGAACTGGTCGCTTTTCCGACGGTAAGCCCGCCCGCGCGCAATACGTCCGAGGCGCAGCAATTTATCGCGCGGTATCTTCAGGCTTGCGGCTTCGAGACGGAGCTGTGGGAGGTGTATCCGGGCGACCCGAACGTGACGGCGGTTAGGCCCGGCACCCGAAGGGAGGCGTATCGCAGCCTGCTGCTGAACGGACACGTGGACGTGGCGGAGGTCGGAGACGACCGCCAGTGGCGGCGGGACCCGTTCAAGCTCGCGCTGGAGAACGGCCGCGCGTACGGCAGGGGAACCGCCGACATGAAGGGAGGGCTCGCCGCCCTGCTGTTCGCCGTCAAGCTGCTGACGGAGGCGGGGGTCGAGCTCAAAGGCGACCTGCTGTTCCAGTCGGTGATCGGCGAGGAGGCCGGCGAAGCGGGAACGCGCGCCTGCATCGAAAGAGGCTGCAGCGCGGATTTTGCGGTCGTGGCCGATACGAGCGCGCTCGCGATTCAGGGCCAGGGCGGGGTGATCACCGGTTGGGTGACGGTGGAGAGCCCGGTGACCTGGCACGACGGCATGCGCAGGCGCCTCATCCATGCGGGCGGCGGTGAGTTCGGCGCCAGCGCGATTGAGAAGATGGCGAAGCTGATCGGCGCGCTTCAGGAGCTGGAGCGCCATTGGGCCGTGACGAAAAGCTATCCCGGCTTTGCGCCCGGGTCGAACACGATCAATCCGGCCGTCATCGAGGGCGGACGCCATGCCGCGTTTGTCGCCGACCGGTGCGCGCTGTGGATTACGGTTCACTTCTATCCCAACGAAGATTACGAGACGGTCGCAGCGGAGATCGAGGAGCATTTGCTTCGGGCCGCGCTGGCGGACCCGTGGCTGAGAGAGCATCCCCCGGCCTTCCGGTGGGGCGGAAGATCGATGCTGGAAGAGCGCGGCGAAATCTTCCCCGCGTTGGAGCTGAATACGGAGCATGACGGCTTCAAGGCGCTGCTGGCCAGCCACGAGGCGGCGCTCGGATCGGCGCCTGAAGTCGGGATGAGCCCGAGCGTGACGGACGCGGGCTGGCTGGGCCGGGCGGGCATTCCGACCGTCATTTACGGGCCGGGGCGGCTGGAGCAGGCGCATGCGGTGGACGAGAGCGTGGACATGCGCGAGCTTGTGGATTACGCGAAGGTGATGATCGGCTTTATCGCGGACTGGTGCAACCGGCCGAAGCCGGCATGCGGAGAGGAGATGAACGCGAAGTGAGCGGGAACCGTTTTAGCGACAGATTGTACCGTGCGGCGCAGCAGGTGTGGGAAAGCAGCCACCGGCACCCGTTTTTGACGGAGCTGCGGGACGGGACGCTCGATCCCAAGCGCTTCATCTACTATTTAAGGCAGGATTACGTCTATTTGATCGATTTTGCAAAGATGTTTGCCCTCGGAGGCGCGAAAGCGCGGGATCTGGAGACGATGGGCAAGTTCGCCGAGCTGTTCCATTCCACGCTGAACGTGGAAATGGAGCTGCACCGCCGGTATGCGGAACGCTTCGGCCTCTCGCGGGAGGAGCTTGCGGCGACGGTTCCTTCCCCCACGACGATCGCGTATACGAAATACATGCTCGACGCGGCCCATAACGGCTCGCTGGCGGAGCTGGTCGCCGCGCTGCTTCCCTGCATGTGGAGCTACCGGGAGATCGGCCGCGCCTTCGCCCGGGTTCCGGGCGCGCTGGACCATCCGCTGTACCGCGAGTGGATTCTGATGTACAGCTCCGACGAGTTCGGCGAGCTGACCGACTGGTGCATCGATCTGATCGACAGTCTGGCCGAAGGGCTGCCGGAGCGGGAGCTCGCCGTGCTGGAGGAACGGTTCGTTGTCGCCTCCAAGTTCGAATACCTGTTCTGGGACATGGCGTACCGGGAAGAGGAGTGGCCGGTATGAGCGGGTTGCAGGTGCAGGCGGAGGAGCGGGCCGGCACGCAACCGGGCGGGACCGGCGGCAGCGGGTCTCGGCTTTCCGTCCGTCCGGCTATTCTGTCGGTTCGCGGATTGACGTACGGCTTTTCGCGGGCGGAGCCTCTGTTCGCCGGGCTCGATTTCGATGTCAGGGAAGGCGAGTTTGTTTCCTTCGTCATGCCGAGCGGGATGGGGAAAACGACGCTGTTCCGGCTGCTTGCCGGGCTGCTTGCTCCGCAGGCGGGCACGATTGCCGTCGGCGAAGAACGCGCGGCGGCTGCCGAAGCAAGCCGGCTCGGCCACATCGGCTATATGCCCCAACGGGACAGCCTGTTGCCCTGGCGGACGGTGCTGGACAACGCCGCGCTCGGCCTGGAGCTGCGGGGAACGCCGAAGCGGGAAGCAAGGCGCAGGGCGCTGGAGCTGCTGCCCGTCTTCGGGCTGGAAGGGACGGAAAGGAAGCATCCGCACGAACTGTCCGGAGGGATGCGCCAGCGGGTTTCGTTCTTGCGCGCCACGCTGGGCGGCGGAAAGCTGCTACTGCTCGACGAGCCCTTCAGCGCTTTGGATGCCATGACCCGGGCCGGCATGCAGGAGTGGCTGCTGCAAATCTGGGAACGCCACCGCAAAACGATCCTGTTCATCACCCACGACGTCGACGAAGCGCTGCTGCTGTCCGACCGGGTGCTTGCGGCGTCGGTCTCGCCGGTTTCCGCTTTCTCGGAAATCGCCGTCGATTTGCCGCGGCCGCGGGACTACAGCGCCGTTTTGGAAGAGCGTTTTATCCGCATGAAGCGCGAGCTGCTTCGGCTGCTCGGAAGAGAAATGCACGGCCTGGGAGGGGATCGCCGATGATGCGGAAAGCGTCGGCCGCGCTGCCGGCCGGAACCTTCATTCTGCTGCTTGCGGCGCTGTGGGAAGCGGGAACGATGCTGCTCGGCATTCCGCATTACATCATTCCGAAGCTGTCGGACGTGTTCGTGTCCATGTGGGACAACCGGCAGACGCTGGCCGGGCACTTCGCCGTCACGCTGGGAGAGGCGCTGCTCGGGCTCGGGCTGTCGGTTGCGCTCGGCACGCTGGCGGCGGTGTGGATCGAAGGCTCGCGGCTCGCCCGAAAAACGCTGTACCCGCTCATCGTGGCTTCCCAGACGATCCCGATCATCGCGCTGTCGCCCATTATGGTGCTGTGGTTCGGGTACGAAGTGTGGAGCAAAGTGGCCGTCGTCATTTTGTTTACGTTTTTCCCGATTGCGGTCAATACGGCGGACGGATTCCGCTCGGCCGACCCCGAGATCGGGGATCTGATGCGGGCGATGGGGGCGCGCAAACGCGATTTGTTTCTCAAATGGAAGCTGCCGTCGGCGCTGCCCGGATTTTTTACCGGCCTGAAGATGGCGGCCACGATCAGCGTCGGCGGCGCGACGCTTGGCGAATGGCTGGGCGGGGAGTCGGGTCTCGGCATGTATACGAAGCGGGCTTCCAACATGCTGCGGGCCGAGGCGGTGTTTTCCGGCGTGCTGCTGCTGTCGCTCATGGGCATCTTGCTATTTCTGGCCGCAAGGCTGGCCGAACGGGCCGTTCTAAGCGGCCGTTTCCCCGGGGAGCAAGGGCGGTAAAGCCCCGGACGAGCGTTAAGAATCGAGAAAATCATAAGGATATAGGGGGATCTAGGCGATGAAAATCCGACTTCGGCAAAAAAAGGTTTGGCTGTCCGCTGTTCTGGCGGCGGCGCTGGTTGTTCTGTCCGGCTGCGGCAGCGGAGGCAAGCCCGCGGGTTCCGCCTCCGAAACGGCGGCCGGCGCGGGCGAGCCGACGGAACTGACCGTTCTGCTCGATTGGTATCCGAACGCCGTCCATTCGTTTTTGTTCGCGGCCGAGGAGCAGGGATACTTTGAAGAAGCGGGGCTTAAGGTCAACTTGCAGACGCCGGCGGACACGAACGACGCGCTGAAGCTGGTGGCCGCGGGCAAAGCCGATTTGGCGATCAGCTACCAGATGCAGGTGGCGATCTCCCGTTCGGAGGACATCCCGATCGTTTCGGTCGCCTCGATCGTCAGGCATCCGCTTAACCGACTGTTTGCGCTGGAGGCGTCGGGCGTGCAAAGCCCGAAGGACCTGGTCGGCAAAAAGATCGGGTACCCTTCGATTCCGCTTGACGAGTCGATCGTCCGCACGATGGTCGAGTCCGACGGCGGCGACCCGTCCAAGCTGACGTTCGTGGACATCGGCTGGGACCTGATTCCGGCCATGACGACGGGCCGGGTGAATGCGATTATCGGCGGCTACGTCAACCACGAAAAGCTGCTGATCGAAAAGGAAGGCGTCAAGCTGCAATCTTTCGATCCGGCGGACTACGGCGTGCCCGACTATTACGAGCTGGTGCTGACCGCCAGCGAGGAAGGCCTTGCGAACAAGCGCGAGGCGATCAAGAAATTTTTGGACGCGGCCGCCAAGGGACAGCAATATACGGCGAGCCATCCGGACGAGGCGCTTGACCTGCTGCTGAAGAAGGAAAGCAAGGACTTCCCGCTGGACCCGGACATCGAAAAGCAAAGCCTGGACATCCTGCTGCCGTTGATGGATGCGGGCGAGGAGCCGTTCGGCGCGCAGTCCGCGGATTCGTGGAAAGCCGTCATCGATTGGCTCAAGCAGCACGGCCAGTTGAAAAAAGACGTCAAACCCGAAGAAGCGTTCGTTCAATTATAACGGCAAGAATGGCCTAACGGAAAAATCGGCAATAACGGGAATACGGTAATAACGGCAAATTTAACGGCATATCTCACGGAAAAAAGGGGGGCGGCGCATGGAGGAACGCTACTCGAGGCAAATGCGGTTTGCGCCGATCGGCGAAGCGGGGCAGCGGAAGCTGTCGCAAAGCGCGGTCTGCATCGTCGGGATGGGGGCGCTGGGCACCGTGCTCGCAAGTCATATGGTCAGAGCGGGCGTGGGGCTGGTGCGGTTTGTCGACCGCGATTACGTGGAGATGAGCAATTTGCAGCGGCAAATGCTCTACGACGAAGACGACGTCGCAAGCGGCTATCCGAAAGCGGTCGCGGCCGAGAAGAAGCTCCGCAGGATCAACTCGGACGTTCGGCTGGAAGCGGTCGTGGCCGACGTGACGGCGCACAACGCCGAGGAGCTGCTGGAGGGCATCGATCTCGTGCTGGACGGGACGGACAACTTTCAGACGCGCTACCTGCTGAACGACGCCTGCTTCAAGCTGGGCATCCCGTTTGCGTACGGCGGCGTGGTCAGCGCCCGGGGGATGAGCGCGATGTTCGTGCCGGGCTCGACGCCGTGTCTGCGGTGCCTGATCCCGGCGGCCGATTCGGGCGGCGAGACGTGCGATACGGTCGGCGTCATCGCGCCGGTCGTCGATATCGTCGCCTCCTATCAGGCGGCGGAAGCGCTGAAGTATCTGGTCGGCGCGCATGAGAAGCGGCGGCGCAGCCTCGTTACGTTCGACCTGTGGGACAATCATTATTTCGAGATGAAGCTGGGCCAACCGGTCCCCGACTGTCCGTGCTGCGGGCGCAAGGAATATCCCGCTCTCAATCCGAAAGAGCAGGATGAGATGATTTCCCTGTGCGGGCGGGGATCGGTGCAAATCGCGGGCAAAGGGCCGCTTGATCTCGAACGGTGGCGGCAAAGGCTCGAGCCTGCGGCAGTGAAGATCAAGGCCAATCCGTATCTGCTCAGAGCGGAATTGCCGGAGGGGGAGCGGCTTGTGCTGTTCCCCGACGGCCGCGTGCTGGTGCAGGGCACGGACGATTTCGCCCGCGCAAGAACACTTTACGCCCGTTACATCGGACTGTAAACGGCGCGCCGTCAGCCCCCGAAGCGGGCAGGCGGGAGCGGGAGAGCTTGAATTCCAGGGGAGGAGGCCAGGACAGATGAAGGATTTTCGTTTGTACGCCATTACCGGCGAGCAGTTTCATCCGGGCCGGGATTTGATCGAAGTGATGGAAGAGGCGATCTTGGGCGGCGTCGACATCATTCAGCTGCGCGACAAGAAGAGCGGCAAGGACGAGCTGCTGCGCAAGGCGAAAGCGCTGCGCGAGCTGACGCGGCGGCACGGCGTCACCTTCATTGTCAACGACCATATCGATATCGCGCTCGAGGCGGACGCCGACGGGGTTCATCTCGGCCAAGGCGATATGCCGCTGCCGGAAGCGAGAAAAATCGTCGGCGACAAAATTATCGGCATCTCCACGCACGCGATCGAAGAAGCGCTGCTGGCGGAGCGGCAGGGCGCGGATTATATCGGCGTCGGCCCCGTGTTTCCGACGAAGACGAAAGAGGATGTGGTCGCCCCGGTTACGGTGTCGTATGTGCGCGAGGTGGCGCAGCGCATCCGCATCCCGTTCGTCGCGATCGGCGGCATTAAGCTGCACAATGTGGACGAAGTCATCCGTGCGGGAGCGACGCGGATTTGCGCCGTCAGCGAGATTGTGGGAAGCCGGGACGTCAGAGGGACGTGCCAGGCGTTCCTCCGCAAGCTGGAACAGGGGAGGAAGGCGTATGGAACTGGTGATTAACGGCCGGACGGCGAGCCTGGAAGCGCGGACGATTCAGGACGTTATCGACCATTACGGTCTGGCGGGCCGGCCGGTTGTCGTGGAAGCGGACGGCGAGGTGCTGACGGCGCCGCAATGGGCCGATACGGCGGTGCGCCCGGGCATGAAGATCGAGATCGTGCATTTCGTGGGAGGGGGATGACGCGGATGATATCGGATGTTCTGCGCATTGGCGGCCGCACGCTGTCGTCCCGCTTTTTTCTCGGGACCGGACTGTTTCCCAACCCGCTTGTTCAGAAGGAAGCGATCAAGGCGTCGGGAGCGGAGGTGCTGACCTTCGCCATCCGGCGCATCAACCTGGAATCGCCCGAGGACGATTCGATTTTGCAGCATGTGCAGGACGGGGACTTTATTTACCTGCCGAACACGTCGGGGGCGAGAACCGCCGAGGAAGCGGTCCGCATCGCCAGGCTGGCGCGCGCTTCCGGGCTCAGCGACTGGATCAAGGTGGAAATCAGCGTGAACGAGCGCACGCTGCTGCCGGACCCGGTCGAGACGCTCAAGGCGACGGAGATTCTCGTCAAGGAAGGGTTTACCGTGCTTCCGTACACGTCGGACGATCCGGTGATCTGCAAGCGGCTCGAAGAAGCGGGCGCGGCGGCGGTCATGCCGGGAGCCGCGCCGATCGGCACGGGTCTCGGCATTCTCAACCCGTACAATCTGAGCCTGATCGTGGAGGAAGCGACGGTGCCGATTATCGTCGACGCCGGCCTCGGCTCCGCCAGCGATGTCGCCAAGGCGATGGAGCTGGGGGTGGCGGGCGTGCTCATGAATACGCCGGTCGCCAAAGCGAAGGACCCGGTCGGCATGGCCAAAGCGATGAAGCTTGCCATCGAAGCGGGGCGGCTCTCCTACTTGTCCGGAAGGATCGAGAAGAAGCGGTACGCTACCGCCAGCAGCGGGCTGGACGAATTTAAGCTGACCTAACGACAGAAGGACGGGGAGTGAAAACGGGATGAGCGAGCGCATTCTGATCATGGGCGGCGGCGTCATCGGGTTGTCGTGCGCGCTTGAGCTCGCGCGCCGCGGACGCCGGGTGACGGTGCTGGAGGCGAACCGCTGCGGCGGCCAGGCTTCCGGCGCCGCTGCCGGCATGCTGGCTCCATTTAGCGAGAATACGGACGGACCGGACGCTTTTTTCCAGCTTTGTTTGCGGAGCTTGCGCTTGTATCCCGAGTGGCAGGCGGAAGTGAAAAGGCTCTCCGGCCTGGATTTCGAATATACGAATTCGGGCAGCCTTTATGTCGCGTATCACGAGGCGGATATGCTGGCGCTGCAAGGCAGGCTGCTGTGGCAGCGGCAGTACGGGTCGACCGGAAGAATCGTGGAGGGCGACGAGCTGTTCAAGCTCGAACCGCTGCTGTCGCGGAACGCGCTGGCGGCGCTGCATACGCCGGAGGAAAGCCATTTGTACGCGCCGGACTACGTGCGCGCGCTGGAGCAGGCCTGCCGGAACGCCGGCGTGGACATTGCCGAACGGCTGGGCAAGGTGACGGTGGCGGAGCGGGGGAACGGGATTTCGCTTCGCGCGGCGGACGGCCGGCGGTTCGAAGGAGACCGTCTCCTTGTCTGCTCCGGGGCATGGGCCGGAGAGCTGTCCGAAACGTTCGGCATCCGGATTCCCGTGTATCCGATCCGCGGGCAAATTTGCGCCTACGAGGCCGATCGCGCGCCGACCGGGGCAAGGCTGGTGGAGCACATGGTGTTCTGCAGCCAGGGCTACGTGGTCGCAAAGGAGAACAACACGCTCGTTTGCGGCGCGTCCGAGGATGTGGCCGGCTTCGACAGCACCGTTACGGAAAAAGGAATCGAGCGCCTCCGGAAGTGGAACAAGCGGCTGTTCCCTTTTCTCGAGTCGCGGGAGCCGTTCCACCGCTGGGCCGGCTTGCGGCCTTCGACGCAGGACGGGTTTCCGCTGATCGGACCGCTGGAGGGCGACGAGCGCGTGATCTTCGCGGCCGGACATTACCGGAACGGCATCCTGCTCAGTCCGGTTACGGCCAAGCTTGCGGCCGATTGCGCGGAGGGCAAGCGGCTGGAGCCGCTTTACGAGGCGTTTTCGCCGGACCGGTTCGGACGCCGGGCCTCCGTACATTTTTCTTGAGGAGTGGATCGTTATCGTGGCGAACGAACAGATGCGGCGTCCGGCCCGCGCCTTGACGATCGCGGGATCGGACAGCGGCGGAGGAGCCGGCATTCAGGCTGACCTGAAGACGTTTCAGGAGCTGGGCGTTTACGGCATGTCGGCCTTGACGGCGATTACGGCGCAAAATACGACCGGAGTGCAGGCGGTGTATCCGCTCAGCGCGGAGGCGGTCGTCCAGCAAATCCGTTCGGTCGGGAGCGATATCGGCGTCGACGCGCTCAAGACCGGCATGCTGTTCAGCAGCGAGATCATCGCCGCCGTGGCGGAGGCGATCCGGTCGTTCGGCTGGACGAACGTCGTCGTCGACCCGGTCATGATCGCCAAAGGCGGCGCCGAGCTGCTGCGGGAGGAAGCCGTCCGGGCGCTGACGGACCGGCTGCTGCCGCTGGCGGCGGTCGTCACGCCCAACATTCCGGAAGCGGAAAAGCTGGCCGGCATGAAGATTTCCGGCCAAGCGGACAAGCGGGAGGCGGCGAGGCGGTTGGCCGGATTCGGCGCCCGGTACGTGATCGTCAAAGGCGGGCACGACCCGGGAGAGGAGGCGGTCGACCTCCTGTTCGACGGGCGGGATTTCATCGAAATGGCCGGCCCGCGAATCCCGACGCCGAATACGCACGGCACCGGCTGCACGTTTTCGGCCGCGCTGGCGGCCGGGCTCGCCTCCGGGCTTGAGGTCGAAGCGGCCGCGCGGCAAGCCAAAGCGTTTATCCAGGCGGCCATCGAAGACGGCATCCGGATCGGCAGCGGCCACGGTCCGACCAACCATTGGGCGTACCGGCTCCGCGCGTCCTCGGCGGCTCGGAACCATTAAACGCTTGCTTGTCCTTGTCTGAATCGCCGCCGCCAAAACGGGCGCCCTTCGGCGTCCGCCCCGGCGGCCGGATCGCAAGCCGATCAATAAATCTTCCCGGATAACCAGAAGGCGATGCCGACGGCGGCCAGAGCGGCGAGCGTGACGAAGACGGCATATCCGGCTTTGCTTTTGGTAACGGAATGTTTGTCGTAAAAATCGGGACTTCGGTTGAACAAGCCGGTCCACAGCTCGCCCGCAAGGTTAAGGACGACAAGCGCGAAATGTTTGATCAAGGTCATGGCCGGTGACGCACCTCTTTTTCGTTCAGGAATTTACAGAGTTTATTATATGTGGATGACCGATCCAATAAGCGGTGACCAAAACAAGAGAACCTCCGGCCCGGCGAGCGGGAATCGGAGGTTCTTTTCGTTTCGGGCGCTACTTCAGATTCGCTTCGAACCGAACGTGATCCTTGAGCCCGTATTCGATCAAATCGTACTGCTCCGTCCTGGGTTGCCCGTATTTGGGGGCCTTGCGCCACAAATTCGGCCAGGCGGTGCGGCGGCTGCGCTCGGGGTCGTGATGAGTATGCTGCTCAGCCAGTTTTGTTACCGTTTATGGTTTACGAAAGATTTGCGCGTCCGGTGACTCAGGATACCGCCCGGCACAGTTCGGCCCATTCGGCCGCAAGCCGCCGCTCGTTCAGATCTATACCGATCAGGACAAGATACGGCGTTCCGGGGTAGGAAGCAGGCTCCCAGGCGATCCGCTTTCCGGCATATTGCAAAAATTGCACGGAAGCGTGGCCTTCGAGGCGGACGTAGCCTTTGGCGCGAACGATCTGCCCGCCCCAGCGCTGCAGAAATTCTTCCAGCCGCTCCCGGGCTAACCGGCGCTCTTCGGGCAACGTGAGCGTTACGGCGCGAAGCTGCGAATACGAGCCGGATTCGGCAGGCCGATGGTCATGCGCCGCTGCCGGCGAATGCCCGGAGTGATCGTGCAGCACGGGAAAATGGGCCCGGGAAGGCTTTAGGCCGGCGGGAGCGATGCCGTCAAGCAGCGGGGCGAGTCCGATTTCGCAGCGGACGGCATGGACAAGCTCCGCATGGCCGTTATGCCTGCGCACGAAGGGCTCGATTTTGGCTAATTTGCGGGGCGAGACCAAATCCGTCTTGTTGACGACCAGAAGGTCCGCGCCTTCGATCTGGCGGCGCAGCGTTCGAATCAGCCGGCGATCGGACAAAAACAAATTGTTGTAATCGAGCGTGTATTCCGCGTCCAAAACGGTAATGATCCGCTTGATGTCGATCCGTTCGGCCAAATCCGGATGCGCGAATACGTCCGCGATTTCCTGCGGATCGGCCACGCCCGTCAATTCGACGAACAGAACGTCGGGGCCGGTGCGCAGCAGCGCCCGGACCGCTTCCGCGAGCTCGCTTTTTTTGTCGCAGCAGACGCAGCCGTCCAGCAGCTTCTCGATCGCCCCGTCGGTATGCCCGCTGACCGCCAAGCCGTCCACGTCCTGTTTTCCCAGCTCGTTCATTAAAATGCCGGGTCTTGCGCCCCTGGCCTTGACCTCTTGAAGCAGCCGGATGAGCAGCGTCGTTTTGCCGCTTCCCAAAAAGCCGCTCAGAATAAATGCAGGAATCGGCATGCGCGTTTTCCTCTCCGTCTGAATTTTGGATATAATATACTTATTATTCATGGCAATATATATTCCATTCCGGATTGGCGGAAAGGCTTGGCTCCGCCTGCGCAGAATCGGTCTGCCAACAAAGGAGAAAACGTTATGCGTTCGAAAGCGGTCATCTGGAAATGCGCCGCTATGGTCGCCCTGTATGCCGCAGCGATGGCCGTTTATGTCTGGTATACGTCGCCCAACCGGGTGCCGGAAGCGTACCGGGGAACGGCGGCCGATCCGTCCGTGTTTTTCAGCGCGGACAAGCTGCAGGCCAGCGAAACGTTAAATGCGCTCCGAAACTGGATTTTCTTTATGAGCGGCCCCTGGGAATGGTTGATTTATTTGGTTCTGCTCGCAGGCGGTGCGGCCCGCCGCTGGCAGGACAAGCTTGAGAGAAGCGGTCTTCCGCCGTATATCCGTTTTCCCGTCTTCGTGCTTATGGTGGATGCCGCTTCGTTTCTGCTTTATTTGCCGCTGCGGGTATTCAGCTTTGCCGTTTCGAAAGCCTACGGCATTTCGACGCAGCCGGTTGCGGGCTGGCTTCGGGACAGGCTCGTTGACTTTGCGGTAGGCTATGCAATCATGCTGGCGGTCGCCGCCGTCGCTTTCTGGTTCCTCTCGCGCGGGGGACGCTGGTGGCTGAAGCTTTGGCTCGTTTCCATTCCGTTTACGATCTTTATGATGTATGTGCAGCCGGTGGTCATCGATCCGCTGTACAACCATTTTTCCCGTTTGTCCGATGCGCGGCTGGAAAGCGAGATTTTGGCGCTTGCGGATAAAGCGGGAATCCCGGCGGACCGGGTGTACGAGGTCGACATGTCGGCCAAAACGAACGCAATCAACGCCTACGTCAACGGCATCGGCTCCACGCTTCGCATCGTGCTTTGGGATACGATGTTGAAGAAGCTCGACGAACAGGAAATTTTGCTGATCGTCGGACACGAGATGGGCCATTATGTCATGCATCACCTGGAATGGAGCGCGCTTGGCGCGATCGGCTCTTCGCTGGTCATGCTCTGGCTGGGCGGCCGCTTGTATACGTTCATCGTCCGGCGCCGGGGAGAGGAGCTGGGCATCCGGAAACCGGCGGACCCCGCCGCGCTGCCGCTGCTGCTGCTGTTGCTGTCCGTGATGTCCTTCGTTTCGCTGCCCGTCAGCAACCTGGTATCGAGGCAGGCGGAAGCCGCAGCCGACCGGTACGGGATGGAATTGGTCGGAAGTTCGGAAGGAGCGGTCACGATGTATCAGAAAATGGCCGTCGCCTCGTTAAGCGACGTCAATCCGCCGCTGCTTGTCCGCTGGTTCCGGGCGAGCCATCCGAGCGATATGGAAAGGATCGTCGAAGCTGAGCGCTTCGAACGTCGGCATGAATAAGACAGGCTTGTACTTGCTGGCTGGCTTCCGGACGGCTCCGCATTTTATGGAGCGATTCCGCGCGGTCCTGCACGCTTGGCTGGAGGAAGAGGGCTGGACGGTCCATTCGGAGCTGTTGTTTCCGTACGGAGACTGGTCCCGGGGAGCGGTGCGGCAGCTGTGGGAGATCCGCCGCGACATCAGGGCGGGCATGCGCCGCCGCCGCGGCCGCTCCATCGGCGGCGGACGGACGCTGGGCAGCCTGCTTGCCCGGGAGCGGCGCCAAGGCGAAAAAACGATCCTGATCGGCCACAGCGGGGGAGGGCTGGCCGCCCTTCATGCGGCAGAGCGGCTGCTGGCGCTGGAAGGGGGCGATCCTTGTCCGGTCGTGATGATCGGTTCCCCGCGCGTCCGCATTCCCGAAAGCCTCCGGCGCTCGGTGCTTTACCTGTACGCGGGCGGAGAGCCGGCTTCGCCGGCGGGTCCGTTCAAGCCGGCCGATCCGGTCTGCCGGCTCGGCACGTTCGGCGGCTGGACGGCCGGCGCGCGGCGTTGGCCGCTCTGGGCGGCGGACAAGCACGCTCCGGCGCATATCCGGGCGCTGCCGATCATCGGCGGACACGCGGATTATTTCCGCGAGCGGGAGCCGTTCGTCAACGCCGAGGGCCGCTCCAACCTGGAGATTACCTTCGATGCGGTCCGCTCGTGGCTGAAAACGGCGCTGCAGCCGGCTGCCGTCGACTGAAGGTTTGCGCGTTTTCAGGCATTGCGCCTTCAGGCTTGCGCGGTTTTCAGGCTTGCACGCCTTCAGGTTTGACCGCCCAGCATGGCCCGGGCGATCAGCTCGTACGAACGGAGCCGGTCTTCGAAGTCGTACGCGTAGGAAAGGATCATCAGCTCGTCCGGCCGGTAGGCGGCTTGCAGCGCGTCCAGCCGCTGCTTGACCTCGGCGGGAGAGCCGACGATCATCGTCTTCTCCAGCGCTTTGTCCAACCCGGCGGCCGTATCGAGGTTCCGGGCGGCCGCATACGCCGTCGCTTCCTCCGGAGAAGGGAGACCGTCGCTCCCGGAACCGTCCGCCGTCTGCAGCCTCCAGATATACGAGCTCAGAGCCGTCTTGCGCGCCTTGTCCGCCGTATCCGCGCACACGGCCGAAACGGCGAGCAGCACATACGGCTTCGGCAGCGAACGGACGGGCTGAAAGTGGCGGATATACGTGTCGATCGCCCGGTGCGCGTTGTCCCTGTTCATGAAATGGCCGTAGGCGTAAGCCACTCCCTTTTGGGCCGCCAGCATGGCGCTTTTCTCGCTCGTTCCCAAAATCCACGGCTCGGGAGGGATCGCCGGAAGCGGATCGGCGGCTAAAGACGCGTAAGGGTGGTCGGCGGGAAAATCGCGGTCCAGAAAGCGCAGCAGCTCTTCGAATAATTCCGGAAGCTTCCACACCCGTTCCAAAAAGCGGTCCGACAGCGCCATCGACGCTTCCGCCGGCCCTCCCGGGGATCTTGCGACGCCCAGATCGATTCGGTTCGGAAAAAGCGAGGCCAGCATATGAAACGTCTCGGCCACTTTGTACGGACTGTAATAGGGAAGCAGAATCGCGCCCGCTCCGAGGCGGATGGTGGACGTTTGGGCGCCGATGTAGCCCAGCATAATTTCGGGAGCCGAACACGCGAGCCCGCCGAGATGGTGGTGCTCGGCCAGCCAGTAGCGGGCATACCCGAGCCGCTCCCCGGCCTGGGCGAGCTTAAGCGCCTGCTCCAGGGCGAGCTTCGGCGGCCGGCCTTTGGTGACCGGGGCTTGATCCAAGATTCCAAGCTTCATGAGCGAATCCCCCTCTTGCGTTGCCGATGCTTTTTTTCCTAACTATAGCACAAATAAGCCGCTGCCGCGGGCGGGCTTGTCCTGTCGCGTGACGGAGCGGCGCTCGCATGCAGGGGCGGCAAAGGGGATTTGCCGGGCTTTGTCTCTCCGGCGCACGCAAGCCTGGATCGGTCGGTCCCGATCCGCGGCACGTCTTCGGCCGATCGGCGGCAGCCCCGTCATAGAATTGCTATTTCAGCAATTGCAGCGGGTTGTTCTGCTGAGTGCCGCGTTTGAAGTGCCTTAAAAGCAATTAAATTTCGCTTTTCAAACGAAAATGCCGAGTTCCGGGGTTTTAATTGCTATAAAAACAACTGCGTGGGAAAAGGAGCGGCGATCGGCCCAAATCGTTGCTTTTTAAGCAACTGCAGAAGAAGACGGGGAGCGAAGAAATCGGCGGGAAGCGTTTGCGGGAAGCAGGCGACAGGTGGACCTTTAGAAAGGTTTCCTATAATATAGAATTTGCAAAAAGCAAACTTGTACACGATAAAATAAAAGTCGCGGTTGAAGTTCGCGGGGAGGGACATTTTTGGCAAATTTATTGGAAAACAAAGTGGTCGTTGTCATGGGGGTCGCCAACAAGCGCAGCATCGGTTGGGGGATCGCCAAGTCTTTGCACAAGCAAGGCGCGAAGCTGGTCTTTACCTACCGTCAGGAAAGGTCTTTGGAGAAGCTGGAGGAACTGCTCGCCGAGCACAACATCGAGCCGCTGCTGAAGGTTTCCTGCGACGTGCTGAGCGACGAAAGCATCGAGAAGGCCTTCGCCGAAATCGGAGCGAAAGTCGGGACGATTCACGGCGTCGTTCACTCTCTCGCTTTTGCGGATAAGGAGGAGCTGAAAGGGGAGTACGTGAACACGTCCCGGGAGGGCTACCTGCTCGCGCAAAATTCCAGCGCTTACTCGCTGGTGGCGGTCGCGCGGGAGGCGAGAAAAATCATGACCGAAGGCGGCAGCATCGTCACCCAGACGTACATCGGCGCGGAGCGCGTCGTCAAAAACTACAACGTCATGGGCGTGGCCAAAGCGGCGCTCGAAGCCAGCGTCCGATATTTGGCGGAGGACCTCGGCAAGGACGGCATCCGCGTCAACGCCATCTCGGCCGGACCGATCCGCACGCTGGCGGCCAAAGCGGTGTCGGGCTTCAACGATATCATGACGACGATCGAGGAAAAAGCGCCGCTGCGCAAAAACGTCGATCAGGACGAAGTCGGCGACGCGACGATGTTCCTGATCAGCGACCTGTCCCGAGGCATTACCGGCGAAGTGCTGCATGTCGATTCGGGCTACCATATCATGGGCATGTAATTTTCTGAATACCGGATACATCGACAAAGGGATGTCCTGTTTAAGGCCATCCTTTTGTTTTGCCCGCATGCACCGTTTCGAAGGAAGACAAAGCGTCCGCATGCGCATTTGCCGAATCTTGCGGCGAAGGATTAACGTGTCCGCTTGAAATTTGCCGTCGGGATTGGGACAATAAAAGAACGGCAGACCAAGGCCGCGGAAGGAGTTGAAAGGATGAACGCCATCCAGGTCGAACAATTCAAGCGGTTCAAAAACGAAATTACCCGGTTTTTGATGATGTACAAATTCGCTTTGAGCGAAATGGAAACCAAAATCGAAATCCTGCAAGAAGAATTTCAAATGCTCCACGACTACAATCCGATCGAGCATACGAAGTCGCGGCTCAAGTCTCCGGAAAGCCTGATCAAAAAAGTCATCCGCAAAGGCTGCGACCTCTCTTTCTCCAGCATTCGGGCCAATATCAAGGATATTGCGGGCATCCGTATCACCTGTTCCTTTATCTCAGATATTTACCGGATCAGCGAGATGCTGCAGAACCAAAGCGATCTGACCATTTTGACGATCAAGGACTATATTCAAAATCCGAAGCCGAACGGCTATCAGAGCCTGCATATGCTGGTCGAGGTGCCGGTGTTCATGTCGGACCGGAAGGAGCAGGTATGCGTGGAGGTTCAAATCCGGACGATCGCGATGGACTTCTGGGCCAGTCTGGAGCACAAAATCTATTACAAGTACAATCAGGCCGTGCCGGCCAGACTGCTCCGGGAACTGAAGGAAGCGGCGGAATCGGCCACCGCGCTCGACCGGAAGATGGAACGCCTTCACAAGGAGATCGAGCTCATCAAGGAGATTCGCGCCGAGGAGGAAATGAGCGAGCTGGACAAAATGATAACGGACAAGCAGCCTTTTCAGCTTCCGCCCGCTTTGCTGAAGATGCTGGGCGACGGAGGGACGCAGTAGGCCGGGCAGGGTATCCATGCCGGGCCATCCATGCCGGACATCCGGGCCGGATACCGGTCCCGGCTTTCGGGCTGGCACCCGGCCGTATGCAGCGCCCGCGAGCGAAAGACGCGCCCCGTTCCCGAAGGGAAGGGGCGCGTTAAGGTTGAAAGGACCGTGTTTGGAAGAGGCGCGTTGCGGGGTTCCGCCAATCGCCCCCGTATGAAGCCGCGGACGCCAAGGTTCGCGGGCGCGCGTCTTATTCCGCCGCGGCGGCCGACAGCCCTTCCAGCGCCGGGAACAGGAGGCGAAGCTTGCGGACGGGCATGCCGAGCAGAATGGGGAACAGCGGGCTTGCTTCGTCCACGTTCGCGTTGCGGAGCGCTTCCCTGATGCGGCTGGCGCTGCGATCGTCCTCGAGCCACTCCTTCAGGCTGTGGTCCGGCGTCAGCGGAAGCCGGGTCTCGTCGCCGGAGTGGAAGAAGACCGTCGCCGACAGGCGGATGTCCCGGGAGGACGAGCCGACGAGAATGGCGAATTCGCCGGTTTCGACGGCGAACCTTCCAAGATGCGGGCAGTAGTGGGAGAAGGCGCGCTCGTCCAGCTCGACGGTCACCGTCTTCGTCTCGCCCGGAGCGAGCCCGATCTTGGCAAATCCCTTCAGCTCTTTGTCCGGCTTGGGCACCGAAGCTTTGATGTCGCGCACATACACTTGTGCGACCTCTTTGCCGGCGCGGGCACCGCGGTTCGTGACATCGAACGTTACTTGCAGGGTGCCGCCGTTTTCAAGACGGTCCGCAGACAGCCGCAGGTTGGCGTACTCGAACTCCGTATACGACAGACCGTGGCCGAACGGATAAAGCACATCCAGCTTCTTCGTATCGTAATAGCGGTAACCGACAAAAATGCCTTCGCTGTAGCGGACGCTGGCAATGTCGCCGGGAAACGACAAGTAAGACGGATTATGCTCCAGCGCGAGCGGGAACGTTTCGCTCAGCTTGCCGGACGGGTTCGTTTCGCCGAACAGGATGTTCGCGATCGCCGAGCCGCCGGCCTGCCCCGGAAGCCAGGCGTGGACGATGGCGCGCACCGAGCGTTCGAACGGCCGGAGGTCGATCGCCGATCCGCTGTGGGTGACGACGGCCACGTTCGGATTGACGCGGGCGACCGCTTCGATCAGCCGCAGATGGCTTTCGGGCAATCCGATATCCGCGCGGTCGTAGCCTTCGCTTTCGATTTTTTCCGTCGTGCCGACAAACACGATAACGGCGTCTTTGCCCTTGGCAAGCTCCGCGGCTTCCTCGATCAGCTCCTGGTCGGGCGATTCGTCCGCATAACCGGCTCCATAGACGGTATGCGCGAACGCAGACAGGGCGTCCAGCGGAATGTCGAGCTTGGCGGGATTCATATGGGAACTGCCGCCGCCCTGGAAGCGGGGGATTTCCGCGAACTTGCCCAGCACGGCAATATTCGCCCCCTTGGCGAGCGGGAGCAAGCCGCCTTCGTTTTTCAGCAGCACGATCGCTTCCTCGGCCACCCTGCGCGCCACCTCGTGATGGCGGTCCGCCTCGAGCGCCGGAACGTCGCGCTTGGAAGCGGCAATCTTTTGGATGACGCCGAGAATGCGCCGCACGTGATCGTCAAGCTGCTCGTCGGTCACAAGCCCGTTCCGGTAGGCCTCCAGCACTTCCGCGTCCCGGGCGCCGGGACCGGGCATTTCCAGATCGAGTCCGCAGCGGACGGACGCCGTTTTGTCCTCGACGGCTCCCCAATCGGACATGACCAGTCCTTCGAAGCCCCATTCGTTTTTCAATACGCCGTTCAGCAGCCCGTCATGGTTGGCCATTTGCGTGCCGTTCACCTTGTTGTAGGCGCACATGATCGTCCAGGGCTGCGCGTCTTTGACGATCATTTCGAACGGAAGCAGATAGATTTCCCTAAGCGTGCGTTCATCGACCTCCGAACTGACGACCATCCGGTTCGTTTCCTGCTCGTTGGCGACAAAATGCTTCACGGACGTCCCGACGCCGCCGGATTGAACGCCTCTTACGAAGGCGCTGCCCATGCGGCCGCTCAAATACGGGTCTTCCGAGTAATACTCGAAATTGCGCCCGCCAAGCGGCGACCGCTTGCCGTTGACGCCCGGTCCGAGCAGGATGCCGACGCCGTAATGCTGGCATTCTTCGGCTATGGTCCGGCCCGCTTCCTCGACCAGACGCTCGTTCCAGGTGGCGGCCATCGCCGCTTCGATCGGGAAGGCCGTCGCCGGCTTTGCGTTCGCCAGAATGTCTCCCGTCTCGTCGGAGCCGCTAAGGCGCAATCCGTGCGGGCCGTCCGTCAGCACGACGGACGGGATGCCGAGCCGTTCGACGGCGTGCGTGCTCCAGAAGGAAGCTCCGGCAAGCAGCCGGATTTTCTCCTCCACCGTCATGTTGCGGATGATGGCTTCGATATCCATGTTTTCGCCCTCCGGCCAATCAAATTCAATGTATCCGATTTCACTATACAAAAATGGCACAAGGTGTGTCAATTTAAAATTGCACATCCTGTGCCACCGATTCAGCCGTTTTTGAGTCCGTTAGTAATGAGCGAAACCAGCATGCGGATATCCTTCAGGCCGTAGTCGTACGTCCGTTTGAAGATTTCCTGCCGCCCGACAATGCGCATGATCAAGGCGAACAGCGCGTGATTGACCGTCAAAATGACGCTGTTCACTTCCCGCTCCGACATCGGGCGAACCGTTCCGTCGGCCATGCCGAGATGGAGCGCCTTGTGCAGCAGGCGGTAAACGTCGTACTGCATCAGCTCGGGCGTCGTGAATTCGTAATCCTCGGCGTTTTTGAACACACGGTCGAATTCGTTCAAATATTCGATCTGCGGAATGCGGTTCAGATAATGCTCGAGCACAAGGTCCAGCATCGCTTCCGTTTTTTGCAGTCCCGTCGCATCCGATTCCAGAACGGCCTCAAGGCCGTCCAACGTTTGCAGCTCCCGGAGAAAATCCTGCTGGATGTCGATCGCGATTTCTTCCTTGGTGTTGTAATAGTGGTAAATCGTTCTTCTGCCCATGCCCGATTCGTCGGCGATCTGCTGCATCGAGGTTTCATGAATGCCTTGGCGGATAAAAAGCCGCTCGGCGATTTGCTTGATTTTCGTTCTTCGCTTTTGCTTGATCGCGCTTTCGCTGGCCAGCGTCTGCTTTGCGGAAATGCCGACAAACATGGAGGTCACCTCGTCTTCGGTTCTAGACGGATCATACCATCTGCCGGCTGGGCGTGTCTAATCGAAACAAAAAGTCCGCGCGGCGGAGGCCGGCGGACCGAACGGTCGATCAACATATTAGTGCCCGGAAGCTTCCCGGTCGTTGGACAGCTTCGCGATTTCGAACAGCTTGAACAGCAGGCTGAGCGCGATCGCGACGACGGTGGCAAGCGCCATGCCCGACAGGGAGAAGTCGCCCGGGGTGATTTTGGCGCCGCTAAGGCCGGTCGCGAGCACGACGGTTGTCAGGAACATATTGGTCGGCTTGCTGTAGTCCACCTTCGATTCGACGAGCATCCGAAAGCCGGAGGCGGCGATGACGCCGAACAGCAGCAGGGAGACGCCGCCCATGACCGGAACGGGGATGTTGGCGATCAGCGCGGAGAATTTGCCGAGGAACGACAGCAAGATGGCGATGACGGCGGCGCCCCCGATCACGAACGTGGAGTAGACCCGGGTAATGGCCAGAACGCCGATGTTTTCGCCATAGGTCGTATTGGGCGTGGAGCCGGTAAAGCCGGAAATGACCGTCGAAATGCCGTTGCCCAGCAAGGAGCGGTGAAGTCCGGGGTCTTTGGACAAATCCTTCTCGACAATGTTGCCGGTTACGATCAGATGGCCGATATGCTCGGCGACGACGACAAGCGCGGCCGGAACAACGGTCAGAATGGCCGTCCATTCGAACGATGGCAAAGTAAAGGCGGGGGAATCGAACCACGGCGCCGCGGCGACGGCATCCAGCTTCGTTTCGCGCATGAAGTACGCCAGCACGTAGCCGGCAACGATGCCGATCAATATCGGGATGATGCGGAAAAAGCCGCGGAACAGCACGGAGCCGAGCACGGTAATCAGCAGCGTCACCGTGGACAGCGCGATGGAATTGGGGTCCGGTTTCCAGTCGGCCGAGCCGTCCGAAATCCAGCCGGCCATTTTCGCTGCGGTCGGGATCAGTTCCAAACCGATGACGGCGACGATCGCGCCCATGGCGGCGGGCGGGAAGACGACGTCGATCCAGCGGGTGCCCGCGATTTTCACGATCAGGGCGATGACAATGAACACAAGCCCGGCCGCGATAAAGCCGCCAAGCGCCGCCGCATAACCCGTCCCGGTCGAAGCGTGGGAGCCGATAACCGCTCCGGCCGGGGCGATAAAGGCGAAACTGGAGCCGAGATAGGCAGGGATTTTGCCCTGGCAAATCCATAAATACAAAAGCGTGCCGATCCCGTTCATCAGCAAGCAGACGGCGGGATCGACTCCCAGATAAGTGGGGACCAGCACGGTTGAGCCGAACATGGCGAACAGATGCTGAAGGCTGAGCATCAGGCTTTGCCCGGCGGGCGGTCTTTCATGTACACCGATGGTGCGCTTCATTCGAGGTTTCCTCCAATTTCGCCTAAATTCGCAACATATCCTTGTAGATTCTACCGATTCTCTTCGGCTTAAGCAAGCACTTCCTGAGGATTTGCGAGCGCTGCGGCAGGGATGCCCGGACCGATTCTATCCGGCAAATTTTGTGGTATACTTCTTTGTGACGCACTTCGTTGGAACGAATCGAACCAAGAATGGACTTAGCAGAGGAGAGAACAGCTTATATGGATACGTTGGAAGCCATCAAGACGCGCAGAAATATCAAGAGCTTCAAGCCCGATCCGATTGACCGGGCGTTGATCGTAAGCTGGCTGGAAGCGGCGAGCTACGCGCCGAACCACCGCATGACCGAACCGTGGGAAATCAAGTTTGTCGGTCCTAAGACGCGCGCTCAGATCGGCCACAAGACGGACTTTAACGGCGCGCCGGTCGTCATCGCCATTACGTCGAAAGGGGCGGCGACCGCCGTCGACCGGGACGAGCATGTCATGGCCACGGCCTGCTTCGTGCAAAATTTCCTGCTCGCCGCGCACGCCTCCGGCGCCGGCGTGTTCTGGTCGTCGATCGGCGCTTCGCCGCGCAACCGGGAAATTCTCGGCGTGCCGGAGACGGACGATGTGGTCGGCGTATTCGGGATCGGTTATCCGGCCGAGGTCCCGGCGGTTAAAGAGAGAACGCCGATCGTGGATAAAATCGCGGATTTGGCATGAGGAGACGTTTCGTTAGGCAAAGCCGGAAGGGGGAATCAGCGTGAGCAACGGGGCCAACGCGCTCCCGTCTTCCCGGCCGGCGCCCCCAAACCGCTGGCTCGTGCTCGCGAACGTGTCGCTCGGCACGTACATGGCCACGCTGGACGGAAGCATTGCGAATGTGGCATTACCGACGATGGCGCATAAGCTCGGGGCGCCCATTCACCTGATTCAGTGGGTGCTGACCGCCTATTTGCTGACGATCTGCGCCACGCTGCCCATCATGGGCAAACTGTCCGATTTGATAGGCAGGACGAAAGTCTACCAGGCGGGTTTTCTTCTGTTTGCCTTCGGCTCCGCGCTGTGCGGGCTGTCGCATTCGCTGGGCGCTTTGATCGTTTCGCGGATCGTGCAGGCGGTCGGGGCGTCTTGCCTGATGTCCAACAGCCAGGCGATCGTAGCCGAGACGTTCGGCTCCGGTGACCGGGGAAGAGCGCTCGGCATCGTCGGAACGGTCGTTTCGCTCGGCTCGCTGACGGGCCCCGGCATCGGCGGCATCCTCGTCGAGCATTACGGCTGGCCGACGATTTTCTGGATCAACGTGCCGATCGGCGCCGCGGCTTTTGCGGCGGGACTCTATCTGCTGCCGAAAAGCGCGCCCCGGACGCGCGAGCCGTTCGACTTCGCCGGTTCGGGCCTGTTCGCCGCGGCGATGGTCGCGTTTCTGTACACGTTGTCGAACGCCCAGGACTGGGGCTGGACTTCCGCCGCCACGATCGCCGGCGGCGCGGCCGCGCTGGCGGCCATGCTTGGCTTCTGGCTGTGGGAGAGGCGCGCGAAGTTTCCGATGCTCGACTTTCGCTTATACCGGATTCCGGCCTTCGCCATCGGCAATCTGACCGCGCTGCTCATGTTTACGGCGACGTTTTTCACCAACGTCATGATGCCGTTTTATCTCCAGAACGTGCGGCTGCTGTCGCCGGAGAAAGCCGGCTATTTGATGATGGTCGTTCCGGTTGCGATGGCGGTGATCGCTCCGCTGTCCGGGGCGCTTTCGGACCGGATCGGCCCGAACCTGCTGACGACGGCCGGCATCGTCGTCGTGGCTTCGGGCTTTGTCGGCCTGCTGTTTCTGACGCCGGATTTGAACCCGGTTCTGCTGGTCGCCATTCTGTGCCTGTTCGGCCTGGGCAGCGGGCTGTTCCAGTCTCCGAACAACGCCAGCATCATGGGCGCGGTGCCCAAGCCGCAGCTCGGCGCGGCCGGCGGGCTGAACGCCCTGGTGCGGAACGTGGGCATGGTGCTCGGAACGTCCGTGTCCGTTTCGATCTATACGACAAGCCTGCATCGGATCGGCGGCGCGTCCGGCGCCTCCGATCCGCAGGCGATGACGGACGCGCTCCGCATCGTCTTCGCCGCAGGCATCGCAGTCAGCCTGCTCACGCTTCTGGTGTCGGTCAGGCGCTGGCGGTTGAAACCATCCGACTGAGGTTGCATCCATGTCGCTTTCTTCCATTGCGCAGAACATTTCGTACCTGATCCTGCTCATCAACATCATTCTCGCGGTCAGCGTTATCTTCATCGAACGCCGCAACGTCGGCGTCACCTGGGCGTGGCTGATGGTGCTGCTGTTTTTGCCCGTCGTCGGCTTCGCGCTGTATTTGCTGTTCGGCCAGAACCTGAGCCGGATCAAGCTGTACAAAATCAAGAAAGAAACCGAGGAGCGCTTCCGGAGCATTATCGAGCGGCAGCGCAAGCAGTTCAGGCAGCACAGGCTGACGTACAACGACGATTCCGCGGCCGAATACGAGGATTTGATCTACATGAACCTGTCCAGCGCGATGTCCCTGTACACGCAGGATAACGACGTCCGCATCTTTACCGACGGGCAGGCCAAGTTCGACGCGCTGATCGACGAGCTGGAACGGGCGAAGCATCATATCCATCTGATGTATTATATCGTGCATGACGACGGAATCGGGCGCAAGCTGCTCGATTGTCTGGTCCGCAAGGCGAACGAAGGCGTCGCCGTCCGGTTTCTGTACGACCCGATCGGAAGCCACCGCCTGCACTCCCGGTTTTTCGAGCCGCTGGTCAAGGCGGGCGGGGAGGTGGCGGCCTTTTTTCCGTCCCGCATCCCGTATCTCAACTTCCGCGTGAACTACCGCAATCATCGCAAGATCGCGATCATCGACGGGAAAGTCGGCTATATCGGCGGGATCAACGTGGGGGACGAATATTTGGGCCTCGATCCGAAGTTCGGCTACTGGCGGGATACGCATCTTCGGCTGCAGGGTTCCGCCGTCAAGCAGCTGCAATCGCAATATTTGCTCGACTGGAATCTGGCGTCCAACCGGATGTTCGAAGGGGAGGCCTATTTCCCCGACTTTAAGGGCGGCGGCCAGGTCGGCGTGCAAATCGTGTCCAGCGGCCCGGATCAGGAAATGGAGCAGATCAAAAACGGCTACATACGCATGATTCATTTGGCGAAGGAATCCGTCTGGATTCAAACGCCGTATTTCATCCCGGACGAAAGCCTGCAGAGCGCCATCCGTCTGGCCGCCCTGTCCGGAGTCGACGTGAAGATCATGATTCCCGCGCGGCCCGACCACAAAATGGTCTATTGGGCGAGCCGCTCTTATTTGGGGGAACTGCTGCCGCTCGGGGTGAAATGCCTGCTGTACGAAAAAGGCTTCCTGCACGCCAAGGCGCTGGTCATCGACGGCAAAGTCGCGACGGTCGGGACGGCCAACTTCGACATCCGCAGCTTCAAGCTGAATTTCGAATCGAACGCGTTTATTTACGACCGCAGCGTCGCGGGGCGGCTCAAGTCGATTTTCGAGGAGGATATGGCGCACTGCCGCGAACTGACTTTGGCGGAGCATTTGAACCGGCCGCGTCTGCACAGAATCCGCGAATCGGTGACTCGCCTGCTTTCGCCTATTTTGTAAGGAGTGGCGATGGATCTTTTTCTGACGATATTATGGAACAACGTGCTGCCGCTGACGGTCATGATCGGGCTCGGGGCGGCGTTGCAGCGGCTGTTCTCGCTGGATATCCGGACGCTGTCCAAGCTGAATTTTTACGTTTTTTCACCGGCGATCATGTTTCAGCTTCTGTATACGACGGAAATTTCGACGCGGCTGTTCGGCACCGTGATGCTGTTTTGCCTGCTGTTTATGATCGCCCAGTACGCGCTTGTGGAAACGGTCGTCCGCCTGCGCCGGCACCGGGCCGGCATGAGGAGCGCGATGCGCAACAGCGTGCTGTTCTACAACAGCGCGAATTACGGCATCCCGATCAACCAGCTGGCGTTCTCCGGCAATCCGCATACGCTTGCGGTGCAAATTCTGGTGATGATGGTGCAGTCGCTCATCCCGAATACGTACGGCATCTACACCGTGAACGCGCACAAGGCCGACTGGCGGCAAATTCGGCGCATCATTATCGGCATGCCGGTCATTTACGTCATTCCGCTTGCGCTGATGATGCGGGGGCTGAACGTGCCGCTGCCCGAATTCGCGGACATTTCGCTCGGCTATCTGGCGAACGCGTTTATCGGCATGGCGCTGCTTACGCTCGGGGTCCAGCTCGGCAGCATGAAGTGGTCGTTTCACAAATCGCTCGCGCTCGACATCGGCTTGTCCGTCATGCTGCGGCTTGTCGCGGGGCCTCTCCTGGCCTGGCTGATCACGCTGCCGCTCGGTCTGGACGCGCTGACCGCGTCGGCGCTCATCGTCTCGTCGGCCGTTCCGACCTCGCTCAGCAGCGCGCTGCTGGCGGTCGAGTTCGACAACGAGAAGGAGTTTTCCTCGCAGGCCGTCTTTTTCTCCACCGTCTTCAGCATCGTCACCGTCACCATCGTCATCGGACTCGTTTATACCGGATCCTAACTGAAAAACCGGTTCGCCGGATCGGACAGTTTCTCTGTCCGCAGGCGAGCCGGTTTTTTAGGCTTGTCCGAAGTTCTTTCCTGAAGTCAACCGTCATTCGAAATCCAAATTCACCGGTCCGTCGGGCAATTCTTCTTCGTCGGGCACATCGGTCGTCGGTACCGTCTCGTTGACGACGTCGAAGCGGAGGGTGTCCGCCCATACCCTGCCTTTCCCGCAGAGCAGCACGCCGAAGGCAATGGCGACGCTGTCGCGCGGCACGTCCAGCACAACGGAATAGGGGTTCCAAGCCGTCGTTCCCTTGACGGGACGGTTGGACATGTTGTCGAATCGAAGCATCTCCTGATCCTTCCCGTCGATCCGCATCCACAGTCCGCACCATTGCTCGACGTTCTCGGTCTTGAGGAAGCCCGTCAGGCGAAGCCGCGTTCCGCGGTACGCGTCGGCCTTGAACATCTGCATCATCGTGCCGAATCCGCCGGCCGAATCGCGGCGGGACCGCAAATAGCCCGAAGCCTTGCCTTGATGGACGATTTTCCGGTCGATGCCCATCTCGTAGTCTCCCGGATGGCTTCCCGCCAGCATCCAGCCTTCAGGTTCCCTCTCAAATTCGTTCGCAGCCGTTTTGTCCGTTTTGTTCATTCCGGTCCTCCCTTTCTGCTCCTGTTGCCGCAAAATTTCCTTTACATACGTCCGATACCGGCCCGGCGTCATTCGGTACTGCTTTTTGAACGCCCGGGTGAACGTTTCCTGGGACTCGAAGCGATAATCGAGCGCAATTTCCAGGATGCGCCGGTCGGTTGTCAGCAGCTCGCCCGCCGCGTTCGCCAGTCTCCGCTTGCGCACGTAATCGGCGGGGGTCATGCCGACGTGGTGCTGAAACAACCGGTGGAAGTAATACGGAGAAAAGGCGGAGCGGCTTGCCAATCGATCCAGGCTAAGGTCTTCCTTCAAATTCGCTTCCACGTACCGGAGCGCTCTGCCGATCGCCTCCGCATGATCGGTATAGATCATGTTTTTCGTCGTTCACCTGCCTTTGCCTGATTCAAGCTTAGCACCGCGTCCTAGTTCGCGTTTGACTTTTCTTGCGAAAGTCGGCTTGCCTTCGCCTTCACTTCGGGCGCTGCCATTTCCGCCGGTAGGCAAGCGGCGTATGGCCGACGCGGTCCTTAAACAGGTTGATAAAGTGGGTGACGTGCTCGACGCCGACGGAACGCGAAATTTCGGATACGGTCAGATCGGAGTATTTGAGCAGTTCTTTCGCTTTGGTGATGCGGACATTGATCAAATATTCGCCGGGCGAAAAGCCGGTGTAACGCTTGAATTCCTTGGCCAAATGATACTTGCTGACGGCAAAGCGCTCCGCCAGCAGATCGAGCGTCCACCGCTCCCGGAAGTTTCGGTCCAAAAGCCGCGCCATGTCGCCGATGTACCCCGGGCGCTCCGCGGCGGGCGGCATCTCCAGTTCCTGCGCGGCAAGCGCCAGCTCGGTGAGCAGGTCGGTCAGCAGCTTGGAGGATACGAGTTCGGTCCGGTAATCCTTGCGCGAATGCAGCTGAATCAGTTCCCGAATGACGGACGGAACGCTCGTCCCGTGCGGCAGCCGGACGGCCGGATCGCCCGCGGAACTCCGAAATTGCTCGTAATAAGCCCTCGCCGCGCCTCCGTTCAGGTGCACCCACAGGATCTCCCATTGGTTGTTCGGATCGGCGGCGTAGCGCTGATATTCCATGCAATCGATGAAGAAAACGTCGCCCGGCTTCAGCGAATACGACTTTTCCTTATACAGCAAATGGCCTAAGCCCGCCAACGTATAGACGACCAGGAACGAATCCAGCCCTTCCCGCTCGGTGAAATACGTGCTTAGCGTACGGAAATGCCCGACCTCCTGCACGTAATAAAGCGAGGACTTGGCCCATGCCGACGGCGTGGCGATCAGCCGGACGGAGTCGGGAGTCCAATCGTAGGTTGCGACTTCCCGGTACATGCTGCGACGCGCCTCCTTTTGAACGAACAAGATACTGCTATTTTTCAACAAGATGATGGGATGTAATCTTTATTGTAAGCCATTACAATTTGCATATAAAGCTGTTATTTATCTTGAATGGGGTGGCCTAAATGTCATTGCTGGGTCCAATCAAACCGGCCGGAAAACCGCGGATCGGTCTTTACTCGACAGGGCTTCGCGCTTACTGGGAGCAGTTTCCGGGACTGAGGGAACGGCTGATCGGCTATGGAAAATTCATCGAATCGAAACTGTCGGCGTGGGGCGAAGTGTTCAACTACGGTCTGGTCGATACCGAAGCGGAAGGGCGGAAAGCGGGCGAGTGGTTTAACGGGCAAAACGTCGATCTCGTGTTCGGCCATGCCGCCACGTATGCGACCAGCGCGGCCGTGCTGCCGATCCATCAGATCAACAAGGCGCCGGTCGTCTTCCTGAACCTGCAGCCGACGGACCGGATCAACTACGACCGGACGACGACGGGAGAATGGCTCGCGCACTGCGGCGCCTGCCCGGTGCCGGAATTCGCCAATGCGCTGAACCGGGCCGCCATTCCGTTCCGGGTCGTGAACGGCCTGCTCGGCTTGACCGAGACGCCGGCGATTTCGCTGACGAACGAGGCGACGCACGGCCGCAAGGAAGCGATCCGCGCCTGGAAGGAAATCGAAGAATGGGTCCGCGCAGCCTCCGTTCCCCGCACGCTTCGGCACAGCCGCTTCGGCTTCTTGGGCAACACGTACAGCGGCATGCTGGACATGTACAGCGACTTTACGATGATTCAGGCGCAAACCGGGCTTCATGTGGAAGTGCTGGAGATGTGCGATCTGGACCGCATGCTGCGGGATGTGACGCCGGAGCAGGTGAAGGCCAAGCTCGAAGAAGTTCACGCCATGTTCGAGATCAGCGGCGATTCGCCGTCCGATCCGATCGCGCGCAAGCCGACGGAGGAGCAGATGGAATGGTCCTGCAAGGTCGCGGCGGCGCAGGAGAAGCTGGTTCGTGAATACGACCTCGACGCGCTGACCTACTACTATCACGGAGCAGCGGGCGGCGACTACGAGAAGCTGCAGGGCGGATTTATCGTCGGCCATTCGCTGCTGACGGCGCGTGGCATTCCCTGCTCCGGCGAAGGCGATCTGAAGACGGCCGTGGCGATGAAAATCTGCGACATTCTCGGCACGGGCGGCAGCTTCTGCGAAATCGTCGCGGTCGATTACGTCGACGAGACGATTTTGCTCGGCCATGACGGTCCGTTCCATATCGCCATTTCGGAAGGCAAGCCGATCTTGCGCGGCATGGGCCTGTACCACGGCAAGCAGGGGACGGGCGTTTCGGTCGAAGCCAAGGTCCGCCGCGGCGACATCACCACGCTGAACGTGACGCAAACCGGAGACGGCAAGCTGAAGCTGATTTCGGGCGAAGGCGTGGCGACGGACGGCCCGATCATGAAAATCGGCAACACGCAAACGCCGGTCAAATTCCGCACCCATCCGGACGAATACATGGAGCGCTGGTTCGCGGAAGCGCCGACGCACCACTGCGCGATGTCGGTCGGCCGCAACGCTTCGCTGTTCCGCAAAGTGGGCGAGCTGATGGGGATCAAGCACGTGACGCTGTAAATCCGGTCTCGGACGAGCCCCGGCTGCGGCGCATTCATCGCCGGAACCATGCCGACAAGCGCGGCAGGCTCCGGCTTTTTTGGTCATTCCGGCAGGCGATAAACGGCGAACGGCTCGCCGTAGCGGAACGGCCTGCTGATTTCGTCCAGCTCGCGCCAAACGTCATCCGGCAGCTCCAGCGCTTCGCTCGTCAGGTTTTCGTCCAACTGCTCCGTCCGGGTCGCCCCGGCGATGACGGTCGCGACGGCCGGCTGGCGGAGCAGCCAGGCGATCGAGAGCGCACCGGGCGAGCAGCCCGCCGCCTGAGCGAGACGGACGACCTGCTGTCCGAGCGCCAATCGGGCGTCGTCTTCCAGAAATCTCCCGAAGCCGGGATCCTTGTCCGCCCGCGAGCCCTCGGGCCTTTTGTTGTCGGCGGTGTACTTGCCGGTCAGAATGCCGCCGGCGAGCGGGAAGTAGGGGATGATGCCGATTCCCTGGTCGAGGGAAAGCGGGACAAGTTCCCGCTCGGGCGTCCGGTCGGCCAGCGAATAGCTGGTCTGGACGGACACGAACCGGTTCAGTCCGAGCCGCTCGCTGATGCCGATCGCCTTCATCAGCTCCCATGCGGCGTAATTGGAGGCGCCGATGTAGCGGACTTTTCCCGAGCGGATCATGTCGTCGAGCGTCCGCAGCGTCTCCTCCAACGGCGTGTCCGGGTCGAACGTGTGGATTTGGTACAGATCGACATAGTCCGTCTTCAGCCGCTTGAGGCTTTCGTCGAGCTGCCGCATCAGATGATAGCGCGACGATCCGCGGTCGTTCGGCCCCGGGCCAAAGACAAGACCCGCCTTCGTCGCGAGCACCGCTTCCGACCGGCGGCCCTGCAGCGCTTCGCCGATGATGCTCTCCGATTCGGTTTTGGCATAGATGTTGGCCGTATCGATAAAGTTGATACCGCGATCCAGCGCCTGGTGCACAATGCGGATGGAGACGCTCCGGTCCGCGCGTTTGCCGAAAGCGTTCGTTCCCAGGCCGATGGCGGACACCTTTAGCCCGCTTCGTCCCAATGGGCGGTACTTCATTTTGCGATCCCTCATTTCCGCGATGAATTCATGCTTGGGGGCACGTTCACCTTGAATATACCGTTCCCGCACCCGGAGCGCAAATGCGAAGCCGGCTGGCGGTAAAACGGAAAAACCCCCGCCGGCCCGCGGGAAGCGGGGAGGCGGGGGGCGTACCGGCCCATAGAACGTGAGGGCGTTATACCAAAGCGGGGGAGGCGGACCGTTCGCGCAGAAGCTGCCGGATGATCTGCTGCTTTCGCTTGGAGACGGGCAGGCGTTTGCCACCCGGGTTCTGATCCTCGAAATAGATATAATCGTCCACGATTGCCGAAATTTTATTCAAGTTCGCATAACAATCGGACGAAACCCTTACGAAATCGGGGTCCTGCATCAACCCGAGCCGCTGCTCGGCGGACATTCTTCTCTTTATATTGTAATTGCGTCCGTGAAAGCTGATGAGTCCGTGCGAACCGACTCGAAAGTACAGCGTATCCTTCTTCGGGTCGATGACTTCATACCTGCTCATAGCTACGTCCATCTTTCCAAAACCCCCTTTAGAAAGTGTGCCTGGTAGCGCTTTCATTATATCACAGATTCCCGTTTTTTTAACCCCTTTTTCACCGAATTGGGCACTTTTTTTGCGGTGCGTTCAGCGGCCGGTTGTTCGGGGAAAAAAACGCGCCCCCGGGATCGCATCGCGGGGGCGAAAGCGTAATCGCTGTACGGCCGGCAGGCTTGGGCAGCGTTGTTTATGGCCTCTTCGCCGAACCGTCGTCCGGAAGGGGGGCCGCGGTCAGCTTTTGTTCCACTTTCTCCTCGTATTGCTCGAAAGCGCCGAGTGCGCTCCAGCCGCGTTCTTCCATCAGAAGCCGGTACCGGAGCCGCTTCTCGGTTAGCTGCCCGCGCAGCTCGCGGCGCTCCTCCTCGTCCCGGCAGCAGCGGAGCAAATCTTCCAACGCGACCATCTCTTTGCGCAGCTCCAGCTCCGGCGGAATCGCGCCGGCGTTTTTGAGCAGCCTGAAACCCATGCGCAACTCGTCCGGCACCGATTCGAGCGGGTCCGGCGGCAGCGGCTTGCCTTTGCCCGGCAGGCGATCGAATTCGCCTTTGAGCTGGGCTTCGACGATTCGTTCATTCGCGATGGATTCGAACCATTCCACGGCAGACCCTCCTGTCCAAGCGCGTGTGCGCGGTGTGATCCGATTGTACCATGAAATGCGCCGTATTTCAGCTGCCGCCGCTTACCGGACGGATTCGGACAGCGGGACGGACCGGGATTTGCGGTGCATCGAAACGAAATACACGAAAGCGCCGAAGGCGACGACCGCGGCGGAAACAAGGTACATGGCGCGGGTGCCGGCCGCCGCCGCGATGCTGCCCAGAACGACGGACCCGATGCCGGCGCCGCTGTCGAAAAAGATAAAGTAGGTGCCGGTCGCTTTCCCCGTCCGGTGCGCGGGGGCGGCCTTGACGGCGACCGTCTGCAGAACGGGTCCCAGCGTTCCGAAGCCGAGGCCGATCAGCGCGGCCGACAGCAGAAACACGAACCCATGATGGGCGCCCGCCAGCACGACGAGCCCGACCGTATACAGCGCGATGGTCGGATAGACCAGGTAGCGGGTGGGGACCCGGTCGAACAGCTTGCCGGTAAAAGGCCGGGACAGAAGGATCATCGCCGCATACACGACAAAATAATAGCTGGCGGCGGCGCTCAGTCCGATCTCTTTGGCGTAGACGGGCACGAAGGTCAGAATGCCGCTATAGGCGACAGCCATCAGCATCGCCGTCAGCGAGATGGGAATCGATTTCGGCTCGACGAAATTCCGCCAATGAAAGCCGGGGACGTCGGATTCCGGGGATGGGGCTGCCTTCGCGGGCGCTTTCCGTTCCGGGACCCGGAAGGTTCCGCCCAGCGCCAGGGCAAGCGCGCCAAAAACGGCGAAGACGCCGAACAGAAGGCGGAATCCGCTGTGCTCGACGATGACAAGGCCCAGAAACGGCCCGAGAACCATAGCCAAGTTCATGGTCAGCGCGTAGTAGCCCATGCCTTCGCCTTTGCGGTTTTTGGGCACCAGTTCGATCGCGATCGCCCCGTTGCCGGTCGTGGCCACGCCGAAGCTGAGGCCGTGAATGAACCGAATCAGCAGCAGGATGCCGAAGCTGCCCGCCAGCGGATAAGCGAAGGTGGCGAGCATAAACAAGCATAAGGAAAGCAGCAGCACGATCCGGCGCTTCGGTCCGTCAAGCCAGCGTCCGGCGAACGGCCGCATCAGCACGGCCGCGATGATGAAGGCGGTCATGATCCAGCCCGCTTGCCCCGGATCGCCGTTTAACTGCTCGGTGACGAAGGCGGGCAGCGTGGCGGATAACGAATAAAACGTGATGAAAATAAAAAAACTGCTCAAGCAGACGCCGATAAAGTCTTTTGTCCATAATTTTTCCTTCAATCTGTTCGCCTCTTCTTGCTTTTATCATGTTGGTGCCGTTCGAGGGCCTAAAGCGCGCCGAACCCGTTCGGCCTCTGCGGTCAGCCCTCGTCCGCCAAACCCAGCCGCGCGTTGGCGTTGCGCTCGATATGCCGGAGCAGCCGTTTAAGCTCGTTCAGCTCGCCGTCGGACAGCCCTTCGGCAGCAAGCCGGACGGTCTCTTGCTCGATCCGCCGCGTCCGTTCGAAAAGACGCTTTCCCTCTTCCGTAACCTGGGGGAGATACGAGCGCCGATCTTCGGGATTGGCGGTTCGCACAACCAGCTTTTTGCGCTCCAATTGGTCAAGAATGCGGGTCACGTTCGTCTGGTCCTTGCCGACGCGAAAGGCAAGCTCCTTCTGCGTCATCGTCCCTTCCTCGTTCAAACGGGCGAGCACCGACCATTGTTCCGTCGTTACATCGTAAGGGGCAAGCCGAAGCGCAAGAAGCTGCGATACCCTGCGTCCGGTACGATTGAGGATAAACCCGATCGATTCGTCAATCGTCATCTCCCGTTTCCCGCCTTTCTCCCATTTAGTTGCTGTAGCAATTATAATGAAGCCAATTAATTTGTGTCAACGAAAAAAGGGTATGGGGCCGGCGCGGTTGGGGCTTGAACGAACGCCTTCCGATTGTTACGCTGTTGATAGTCCGCTGGCGAAGCGGGACAAAGGTCAGGGAGTGTTGACGAGACGATGATTACCCGCACGATTACCCCCTCGGAAAGCGGCAAACGGTTGCACCGCTATTTGCGGCAGCTCATGCCGAACCTTCCGCTGGGTCAGATTTATAAAATGATCGACCAGGGCAAGGCGAAAATAAACGGCAAACGCAAAAAACAAAACTACGAGCTTGCGGCCGGCGACGAGCTGACGCTGTACATGGAAGAGACGCAGTTCAAGGAAGCGTCCGCCGGGCGGCCGAAACCGAAATATGTCGGCGTCAACGCCAATATCGACGTTGTCTTCGAAGACGACGAGCTGCTGGTCGTCATGAAGCCTGCGGGCGTGCTCACCCATCCCGACCGGACGGACCAGAAGGACACGCTGATCAATCGCGTTCACGCCTTTCTGTACCGGAAGGGCGCGTTGGACAGCGCGCTGTTTATGCCGGCGACGGCCAACCGGCTGGACCGGAATACGAGCGGCCTTGTGCTGGTGGGCAAAACGGCGGGCATGCTGCATCAGTTGAATCAGTGGATTCAAAAGCATGAGCTGGAGAAGTATTATTTGACGATTGCGGAAGGCAGGCTCGCGGGCGAGGGAACGCTGACCGGCAGCCTGATCCGGGACGAGCGCGGGAACCGGACGCGCGTCGTCGGGGAGCGGCCCGCCGGTGCGGAAACGGGCGCCGGCGGAAAGCGGGCGGCCAGCCCCGCGCCGGCGGAGAAAAGCGCCGTGACGCATTACCGGGCGCTTCAATACGGGAAAGGCTATACGCTGCTCGAAATCGAGCTGGTCAGCGGCCGCACTCACCAGATCAGAGCCCATCTGCAGAGCATCGGGCATCCGCTCCTGGGGGACGTCAAATACGGCGGCAAGCCGTTTGCGGGCGTCAACCATCAACTGCTCCACGCATGGCGCATCCGGCTGCCCGACGGCAGGGAATTCCGCGCGCCGGTTCCCGAGCTGATGCGCCGGACGATGGCCAAAGCGGGGCTGACGATGCCGCAGGATCTTGCGTGAACGAATGAAGAGCTGTTCCATAAGGAGTAGGAAACTGTGGGACGGCTCTTTTTTATGCAAAAAAGGATGGTTTTGTGCAATAAGCATGGGAAGGAAATTTGCTCCCGCCTTTTGACTTGTCTGTTTCGGTTTAGCCCCTTAAATCTGGGAGTCTGCACCGTCAAAAATGGAGATATCCGAGAATTCCTTGTTTTTTCGCCGATATCGGACGAGGTTATAGGGACAGGGTTGGCAAGCTGGCTTCCCTGGGTGCGGATATTTACCGGGCGCCGTCCTCGAAAGGATGGGGACGCGTTCCGTCCGATGCGCGTCCGGGCTTGCCGGCTGTCCGCTGGTTTGCATCTTGCCAACGGCGGATCGCGGCTCCGGAGGGATACGGCTCTTGCCGATCCCTTGACGCTCCCAGGTGAGCGGGTATCGGCAGGGGCTGTATTGCGATTGGGGTCCGACCTTCCGCAAACCCGTCCGCAAACTCGTCCGCAAACCCGTTTGTCCGGGAACATCGGACCACCGTTCCGTTATACGGCCCAAAAACCGCTGAAATCAAGCATCTCCGGACACAGGTTCCGCTATTTTCCAAAAACTTGCGCCTTTTTACGGTTTTCCGGGGGATTAACGGATCTCCTGTCCGGAACCATTCGTTTTTCCTGCCAAATGGCTTTCATAACGGATTGTCTGTCCGTTACCTGCCATCTTCCCTGCGCCGGCACCCTCCTGTGCACCCTCCCGTGCATCCGCCCCTACCCCGTACATTTGCGTTCCTGTACGCCTCATTTATCGATCTCTTTCACCGCGAGATCATCGGTTGTAGCAGCGGCGCGAGAATAACAACTCGGTTAGTATATAGGGCCAATCGCCAGCCTTTGCTTCTACGATAAGAGGCTTACGCACAGATGTGAAAGTTCAGGATTCCTCTATGGTACTCCTATGTACTCCTATGTACTCCGAAAAGCAGGCTCCTCCGACATTTGACTTGAGGGCAGCCCCGGGCGCCGGCCGGTCTGGCGAGCCAAATACCCGATTTAATTGCCTTTTAGGCACTTAAAACGGGGGCGTGCGCGAAAGCGGGCTGTGCAGTTGCGGCGAAGGCAACTGCATTCCCGCCTGACCGGTCTGGCGAGCCAAATGCCCGATTTAATTGCCTTTTAGGCACTTAAAACGGGGGCGCGCGCGAAAGCGGGCTGTGCAGTTGCGGCGAAGGCAACTGCATTTCCGCCCGGCCGGTCGGGGCGGGCAAGAGGCTTGAGGGCGCACGTAAACGGGCTTCTTTTGCGCTGGCGCGGCGGCCGCATGCTTGCGGCCCTCCCCAAAATGGGTGCTCTGCGAACCGCTTTTTTGTTGCATTAAGTGTATTAAGTGATATAATACACTTAAGTTGATTGATATGCGTAAGGGAGGTGTCCGCTTGAATGAAATCCGCATTGGGGGGTTGCGGTTCTCGCTCGATCTGAGCCAGCCGCTGTACGAGCAAGTGTTGGAACAGGTGCGAAGTTCGATTGCGAAAGGTGAGATCGCGTTGGGCGAGAAGATTCCTTCGGTGAGAGAAATGGCGCAGGCGCTGAAAATCAATCCGAACACCGTTATGCGAGCCTATCAGGAGCTGGAACGGGAACGGTTGACCGAAACCCGGCGGGGGCAAGGGACGTTCATCACGACGGACGCCGCAAGGGTGCAGGAGATCCGCAACAAGTTGGCGGAACAAGCGGTCGAGCAATTTTTAGCCAAAATGGAGAGCCTGGGGTTCGGGCTTAAGGATATCGAATCGATGATCAGAGCAAAAGGCGGTGTATCCCCATGACGCAATCGGCGATTTCGGCCGAAGACTTGTGCAAGCGGTACGGCAAAAAAATCGCGCTGGCCGATTTCCGGGTCGACATTCCCCGGGGAACGGTGACGGCGATACTGGGGCCGAACGGAGCGGGCAAATCGACGTTTATGCGCATGATTACCGGCATGGTCCGGCCGGACCGGGGGACGGTGACGGTGTTCGGGCGCAAGCCTTCGTGGAAGACGAACGCCTCCATTGCCTATCTGCCGGATCGGGCGCGCTGGTTCGGCGGCCATACCGTAAGGCAGGCGGTGGAATGGGGAGCGAAACTTCTGCCGGGCTTCCAAACGGACCGGGCCTGGGAACTGATCGATATGCTCGGCCTCGGGGCGGATCAGGAGGTGGCCGGAATGTCCAAGGGGCAGGAGGCCCGGCTGATGCTGGCGGTGTGTCTGGCGCGCGACGTTCCTCTGCTTGTGCTCGACGAGCCGTTTTCCGGCATCGATATGCTTTCTCGCGAGAAGATCGTCGCGGCGCTGATCGATTCGTTCAGCGAGCGCAGCCAGACCGTGCTGATCAGCACGCACGAGATCGCGGAGACGGAGAGCCTTTTTGATTACGCGGTCTTCTTCGCCGAAGGGCGCAACGCCCTGTCGGGCGACGTGGAGGAGCTCCGGGCGCGGCGCGGCTCCGTGCAGGACATTTACAGGCAGTTATACGGATAGGAGGATGCCGATTGAATATCGGAACGTTTGCGCATTTGTTCAAGCACGAGTTTCGTATGGATATTCGCCGGATGTACGCCCGAACGTGGTTTTGGGCTTACGCCGCCGTCATTCTGGCCGTACTTCTGGTTGCGCTTGGCGTCTGGGGAGGGAGAAGCGGCTTTAATCCCCAATATTTGATTTATTTCATGTACGCTTTTCCGTTCTTTATGATCGGCGTGGGGCATCGGGCGCTCAACCGCGAATGGTCGGACCAGACGTACGGCTGGTGGCTCACGCTGCCTTACTCGCGTTTCAGGCTGCTGCTGGCCAAATTCGCGGCCTCCCTGGTTCAGGGCATGATCCTCGGCGTCATTGCGTTCGGCGTTCTGCTGGTTCTCGTCCTTTACACCTCCCTGCTGCACGGGAAAGGACTGGGCGAAGTGGCGGACTTTGTCCAAATCGAGCTGCAATATATGCTCGTGACGGCCGCGGCGGTGCCTTTTATGACGGCGCTCGGCATGGCGGCGGCGATCATTTGGCGGTCGAAGGCGAAAGGGCTGTTGCCCCTGATCTGGATTGTGTTCGGCACGCTCGGCAATATTTTCAACTGGATTAATCTGTATACGCGTCCGGAAAAATCGGAAAGCACCGTTCTGCTGTTTCAGCACGGCATTCCGCCGGAGGTGTGGGCCGTCCTGGCCGGAATGTGGCTGCTTGCGGGCGGGCTGTTTGCGGTCGCGGTTTACATTTGCAAAAAACATCTGATCGTGTAACGGGAGGTTAATGGCTGATGGGCAACGCGATTGAAATCGAAGGGCTGGTCAAATCTTACGGGGACAAAACCGCGCTGCGCGATATCGGGTTTGCGGTTCGCGAAGGCTCGTGCTTCGGGCTTTTGGGGCCGAACGGCGCCGGCAAGTCGACAACGATGAAGATTTTGTCCGGACTGCTCGAGCCCGACAGCGGCCGCGTCCGCGTACTCGGGCTGGACCTGAAACGCGAACACGCGCGGATCCGGGAGCAGATCGGCTACGTTCCGCAAGGTATTGCCTTGTACGAGAAGCTGTCCGCTGCGGACAATCTGACCTTTTTCGGCGAGATGAGCGGGGTGCGGGGCAAGGAGCTGAAGAGCAGAATCGCCGAGGTGCTGGAGCAGGTCGGGCTTGCCGACCGGGCGAAGGACCAGGTGGAATCCTTCTCCGGGGGCATGAAGCGGCGGATCAACATCGCGGCGGCCCTGCTCCACCGGCCCAAGCTGATCATCATGGATGAGCCGACCGTCGGCATCGATTCGCAATCCCGCAATCATATTTTCGAAATGATCAGGGGGATGAAAAGGGACGGCGTGACCGTTCTCTACAGCACCCACTACATGGAAGAAGTCGAGGCGCTGTGCGACGACCTCGCCATTATCGACAGCGGCCGGGTTATCGCCCACGGGGGTTTGAACGAAATTCTCGATCATTTCGGCACATCGGCGGTTTATTTGGAACTGGCGGCCGGACAACAGCCTCCCGAACTGCCCGGATTGGGCGAGATCCGGCCGAAGGACCGGGGCTGGACCGTCGAGACGGCCAAGCCGCTGGAGGTGCTGTCCGCCTGGGCGGAGGCCTGCCGCCGGCAGCAGCTGACGGTGAAGCAGCTCGAGATCGTGCGCCCGTCGCTGGAAACGGTGTTTCTGTCGCTCACCGGCACGACGCTCCGCGACGATTGAGATGGCGGCGCAAGAGTGCGCTCGAAGCGGGTTGAACCTGATGCGACGTTTCGAAACCAACGAAAATCGAAGTCGGAATCGTCCGACAACAAAACGCCGGAGGGAGATCCGAGCATGATACTTAGCATTGCGATCAAGGAATGGAAACTGATTCTGAAAGAGAAAGGCACGTTTTTCTGGCTGCTGCTGATGCCGATCGGTTTCATTGTGCTGTTCGGTTCCGTATTCGGGAGCATCGGCAAGACGACGGTAACCGTCCCTTATATCGATCTTGCCGGCACGGCGGAATCGCAAGCGTTTATCAAGGCGATCGGAGAGCGGGGAGGCTACAAGCTGGAGCCCAAAGAAGCGGGGGCGCTGGACGAACAGATCACCCGCATCCGCGACGGCAAGCAGTCGGTGCTGCTGGTCGTGAGGGAAGGGTTTGGCCGCGGACTAAGCGGCGCACCGGACGGGAAGTCGACCGTAGAGCTTTACAGCGACGCCTCCTCGGAACTGACCGGTCCGCTGAAGTCGGTGCTGGAGAACCTGGCGAACGAATACCGGGAAGCGAAAATCGGAAGCGCCCTGCAAGCGGCGGGAGTTGCGGAAACGGAGCGGAGCCGGCTGATGGAGTCGCCGCTTGTCATTGAGGAAAAGCCCCAAAATGCGACCAATGTCAATGCGATCACCCAAGTCGTGCCCGGCTACACGGTCATGTTCGTCTTTTTTGTCATCATTTCCATGATCCGCCGATTCATCGGCGACAAAACGGCGGGGATCACCGCACGGCTGCAGACGACGCGGATGACGCCGGTCAGCTACTTGCTGGGCATTTGGCTTGCGTACCTGGGCGTCGCGATCGTCCAGTGCGCGGCGCTGCTCTCGTTCGGGCATTTCGCTTACGGCCTCGAGCTGGGGGATGCCGTCGCGACCGCCGTTCTCGTGCTGATGCTGGCGATCTGCGGCACCGGCCTCGGACTGGCGATTTGCATGCTCGTGCGCAGCGAAAATCAAGGGATGGCGTTTACCCAGCTGCTGACGATGGGCGGCGCGGTGCTGGGCGGGCTGTGGTTCCCGATCGAATTTATGCCCCGCGCGCTGCAGACCGTCGCCCGTTTCGTTCCCCAGTACTGGGCCCAAAAGGGTTTCCAGGACATCATGATCCGCGGCGCGCATTTGTCCGGCGTCTGGCCTTCGCTCGCGGCGCTGGCCGCATTCGCGGCTGCGGGCATCCTTGTGGCGCTGTTCAGGTACAAAGGGTTCATGAAATCGGCGCTGAGCGGATAAAAAAAGCCCCGGGCGGGGTCGGCGGATATTCCGGCGCACACCGGATCCGCCGCGCATCGCCTCCCCGGGCTTGACAGGGCAAACGAATACGGCGTCTTAGAACAGAAGTTGGTCCGGGTCCGGGCCGAACCGGTGATTTCGGTTCAACGAGTCGATGCGGTCCATATCCTCGGCCGTCAGCTCGAAATCGAAGATGTCGGCGTTCTCGGCAATCCGCGACGGCGTAATCGATTTCGGGATCGTCACCACGCCGTGCTGAAGATCCCAGCGGAGGACGACCTGGGCCGGCGTTTTGCCGTACTTGGCGGCGATCTCCTTGAGCGCCGGCTGGTCGAGGTTGCCCTGCATGAGCGGGCTCCACGCTTCGAGCTGAATGCCTTTTTCCTTCGTATAGGCCAGCAGCTCCTTCTGGGTCAGCAGGGGATGGAACTCCACCTGATTGACGGCGGGCACGATTTCGCTCGCTTCGATCAGCTTGTCCAGATGATGAATCTGGAAGTTGCTGACCCCGATCGCGCGGACGAATCCTTCCCGGTACAGCTTCTCGAACGCGCGCCAGGTGTCGATATACTTGTCTTTGCCCGGCCAGTGGATGAGCAGCAGATCCACCACGTCGAGGCCGAGGCGCTTGCGGCTTTCTTCGAACGCGGCCAGCGTCTTGTCGTATCCCTGGTCCTCGTTCCAGATCTTCGTGGTGATGAACAGTTCCTCGCGGGGGACGCCGCAGCTTCGGATCGCTTGGCCTACCTCGGCTTCGTTCTTGTAGAAGCTGGCCGTATCGATGCTGCGGTAACCCGTTTGGACGGCGGCATGGATGGCGCGCTCCACGTCGCCCGGGTCCGTCACTTTCCAGACGCCCAGCCCGAGGCGAGGCATCTTCACGCCGTTGTTCAGCACCGCATAGTCTTGGATGGAAACAATCATGGAAAAGTCCCTCCGTTTCGATTTTATTGCTTTATATCAGCAGACCCAGCCATTCTTCCCGTTCGACGGGACCGAAATAGTAGGTCAGGTCCACCCCTGAAAGCGCCGCTTCGATCGCTCCGCGCTCGTAACGGACGCCGATCAGCTTGCCGGCCACGTCGGACACTTCCCCTCGTCCGAAGAAGTCGCCGTAAATCGAAACTTGGGTGATGACCCCTTTTTCCACGTTCAGCCGGACATCGAACGTGCCGGCGGAAAGCCGTTTCATCTGGCGCACGTTAAAAGCCGGGGACAGCCCGTAGTTCCAGTCCCAATTGCGGTAGCGCTCGTCGGCGAGCTTGCGTACGGCCGCCCAGTCGTCTTCGGTCAGCGGGTACCGCTCGATTTCGCCGCCGCCGAAGATGGATTCAAGCAGGAACTGCTTGAACTGATCGATCGTCATCGGCTCGCGCAGAAACTCGACGATGTTGGCCACGCGGCTCCGCACCGATTTGGTCGCCTTCGATTCGAATTTGAGCGGATTGGGCTTGAGGGCTGCGGCGACATTTTCCATGCGCGAATCGAACAGCAGCGTGCCGTGGCTGAACATGCGTCCGCGGGACGAGAACTGGGCGTTGCCGGATATTTTCCGATCGCCGACCACAATATCGTTGCGGCCGGACAGCTCCGCCTCCACGCCGAGCTTCCGCAGCGCCTCCACGACCGGGGCGGTGAACTTGCGGAAGTTGTGGAACGATTCGCCGTCGTCCCGGGTGACGAAGCTGAAATTGAGATTGCCCAAATCGTGGTAAACCGCTCCGCCCCCGGAAAGCCTGCGCACGACATGGATGCCGTTGCGCTCGACGTATTCGGCGTTCACTTCTTCGGCGGTGTTCTGGTTTTTGCCGATAATGATGGAAGGCTCGTTGATATAAAAAATCAAGTAGTCATGCTCGGCAGGCAGCTTCCGCAGCGCGTATTCCTCGAGCGCGAGGTTGAGCGCGGGATCGTGGCTGTTGCCGTTGTCGATGAACAGCAAGGCGGTTTCCTCCTTGGGCGGTTTCGTTCTGCCTCCTATTTTACGCCAGCCTGCGGCGGAGAACAATCGGGCTCGGCTTCCGGGAAGGAATTTCTTGACATTTTTCGGGCCACGTAATAATATGGATTTACGTAAAAATTAATTTTTAGGTGACAACATGGATGATCGCAAGGACGCCCGAAAAATAGCGGACGTTTACCGGTTGGAGACGCCCGAACAGGCGCTTGCGCTGCTCAATCCGCTGCGGGCCGATATTCTCCGGCTGCTCGAAGAACCCGGCTCCGCTTCGGAAGTGGGCCGCAAGCTTGGCGAGCCGCCGCAGAAGGTGAATTACCACTTGAAAGGGTTGGAGAAGGTCGGACTTGTGCGCCGCAGCGGGACGAGGCAGGTGCGCAACCTGGTCGAGGTTCTGTATCAGGCGGTTGCCCGCACGTTCGTCATTCCGGACGCGTTCGGCTGGCCGGAGGAGCTGACGCGGCGCATGAAGGATCAAGGGGCGCTAAGGCAACTGATCAACGCGGCGGAACGCATCCGCCGGGATGCCGTCCTGCTGATGGAAGCTTCCGATTCGAAGCGGCAGGTGCCCAGCGCCGTGCTGGAGACGGAGGTGGCGCTGCCGGACGAGAAGACGCGGGAAGCGTTTCTGCGCGATTACGCGCAGGCGGTGCGCGAGGTAACGGAGCGGTACCGGGCGTCGATTCCCGGCGCGGGCGGCGAAGGGTTCCGCGCGGTGCTGGCTGTTTATCCCGATATAAGGCAAGGAGGAGATCGCCGTGAATGACCGCGTACAGGCGAAAGGTCAAGCGGAAGAAAAAGCGATTGTCGTCTGGGAGTCGCGCCCGGACGCTGCGGATGGCGCGCAAGCGGGCGCGGCTGCGGCGGATAAGGCTGCGGGTAAAGTCGTCGTTATGGAGACGCAGGCGGGTAAAGCGGCGTCGGGCGAGGCCGTCGTGCGCGCGGTCCCGCTGTCGGAAGCGGGGGCGCAGGCTCCGGTCATTCGCATCGTTTCCTCCGGGTTCGGAAGGGGCCTCTCGTCTGCAGCAGGCTCGCGGCTTCATCGTCCGAACGGAGGCCTGCGCTGCGCCGCCTGATCGAAAGGCGAAGGCGGGCCCGTGCACCGAACGGGAAATTCCGTATCCGGGCGGCGTCCGCGCGTCCGTGCGTTTGCCGTTTCGAATCGGTTGTTTTTGGTATGCGGGCCAAATCCAATCTTGAATGCGGGAGGACCTGAACATGAGCTTTATACCGGTTGTCGTGGAGCAAACGAGCAGGGGAGAGCGCTCCTACGACATCTATTCCCGGCTGCTGAAGGATCGGATCGTTTTTCTGGGTTCGGCCATCGACGACCAAACGGCCAACGCCATTATCGCGCAGTTGCTGTTCCTCGCCGCCGAGGATCCGGACAAAGACATCAGCATGTACATCAACTGTCCCGGCGGCTCGACGACGGCCGGCTTTGCCATTTACGACACGATGCAGTACATCAAGCCTGACGTATCGACGATTTGCGTCGGAATGGCGGCGTCGTTCGGCGCCGTGCTGCTCGCGGCGGGAACGCCCGGCAAGCGCATCGCGCTGCCGAATGCGGAGGTGATGATCCATCAGCCGTGGGTTAGCGGAGGAATACGCGGTCAGGCTTCCGACATTGCCATTCACGCCGACAACATTCTCAAAACGCGGGACCGGATCAACCGGATTCTTGCCGAACGCTCGGGGCAGCCGGTCGAAAAGGTGGCCCGGGATACGGACCGCGATTTTTATATGACGGCGGCGGAGGCCGCAAGCTACGGGCTGATCGACCGCGTACTCCAATGACTCCGTTTGGAGGGTCGTGGCCGCGTCCTCACGTTCGGCCCGTCCCTCGTAAATAGGATGTTTAAGAGAAATAACGTGTTAAAACGAATAACGGTCAAAACGGCCGTTATTTTTCGTGATCGTTGCAACCGCGCTTTTTTCTCAAACGTTCGCTTCCTCCGTCCCGGGACCGAGTCCGGCCTCCATCCCGCGCCGCTATCCGAACTTCTGCCTTTTCGTGTATTGTGCTTATAAAGCTTCGTTCATCAGCGATTTTCGCGTGGAAGTCGGACGGCGGGTTGAGTTATAATGCTATAGTCGTTGATTCCTTACCACTCAATTAACGATGTAAAGCTGTTCTGCCGCATTTTCCATTTCGTTTTTTTTCTTGGGCTTTCGGTTTTCGGCACATCCAACGCTTACAGACGGGATTAGAGGAGTTGAAATCGGAACATGTTGAAGCTGTTTCGTTTTTTGCGGCCGTACCGGGCGACGATCGCGCTGGTGATGGCGCTCGTCCTGCTTCAATCGCTCGCCGAATTGTATTTGCCGACGCTGATGTCCGACATTGTCAACAAGGGCGTCGTTCACGGCGATACCGGCTATATTTGGCGGATGGGAGGCTTCATGCTGCTCGTGACCTTGGGGGGAACGTTTGTTTCGATTTTGGCGAGCTTTTACGCCTCCCGGGTTTCGTCCGGCTTCGGGCGGATCGTTCGCGGAAAGGTGTTCTCGCATGTGGAAAGCTTTTCCCTGCAGGAGTTCGACCGCATCGGCACGGCGTCGCTCATTACGCGCACGACCAACGATATCAACCAGGTGCAGCAGGTGCTGCTGATTATGATGCGCCTGATGGTGATGGCCCCGATGATGTGTGTCGGCGGTATCATCATGGCGCTGTCCAAGGATGCGAGGCTGACGCTGGTGCTGCTTGTGGCGCTGCCGGTTCTCTCCTTGACCATCGCGCTCATTGCCGGGAAGGCCATCCCCTACTTCAAAGCGATTCAGCGAAAGCTGGACCGGCTCAATCTCGTCCTCCGCGAAGGCTTGACGGGCATTCGGGTCATCCGCGCCTTCAACCGGATCGAGCATGAGAAGGAACGGTTCAGGGAAGCGAACGCGGACCTGACCGAAACGGCGGTGAAGGTCAACCAGATTATGGCGCTGCTCATGCCGTTCATGATGCTGATCATGAATTTTTCGACGATTGCGATCGTCTGGTTCGGCGGGCTCCGCATCGGCAGCGGTCATATGGAAGTCGGAGATTTGATGGCGTTTATCCAATACGCGATGCAGATTATGTTTTCCCTGCTGATGCTTTCGATGATGTTCGTCATGGTGCCGCGCGCCTCGGCGTCGGCTGTGCGGATCGACGAAGTGCTCCATCTGGAGCCGGCCATTCGCAATCGTACGGAAACAAGGCGTACAAGCCCGTCCCCGGGCGTCGTGGAGTTCGACAACGTCACCTACAGCTATCCGGGCGCGGAGCGGCCGGCCGTCTCGGGCATCACGTTCAAGGCGAATCCGGGCGAGGTGACGGCGATTATCGGCGGCACCGGTTCGGGCAAGTCCACGCTCATTCATCTGATTCCGCGCTTTTTCGATGCGGACGCCGGATCGGTGCGGGTCGGCGGCATCGACGTTCGCGAATGGACGCAGGAGCAGCTTCGGGAGCAGATCGCGCTTGTTCCCCAGAAGGCCGTTCTGTTCACCGGCACGGTGGCCGACAACATCCGTTACGGCAAAGAAGACGCGACGGACGAGGAAATCCGCAAAGCCGCCGAAACGGCGCAGGCGCTCGATTTCATCAACGCGATGCCGGACGGATTCGAATCGGTGCTCGCGCAGGGCGGCGCCAACGTTTCCGGCGGGCAGAAGCAGCGGCTGTCGATCGCCCGGGCGCTCGTCCGGCGGCCGAAAATTTACTTGTTCGACGACAGCTTCTCCGCGCTCGACTATAAAACGGACGCGAAGCTGCGCGCGGCGCTGCGCAAAGAGACGGCCGACGCGACCGTCATCATCGTCGCCCAGCGCGTCAGCACCGTCATGGACGCGGACCGCATCGTCGTGCTGGACGAAGGGAAAATCGCGGGAATCGGCACACACCGGGAGCTGATGGCCGATTGCGCGGTTTATCGGGAAATCGTGGCGTCGCAGCTTTCGGAGGAGGAGATCGCATGAGCAGGGAAACGAGACGCCCGGCTCCGGCCGGAGGACAACGGCCGCCCGGATTCGGTCCCGGAGGACCCGGCATGTTCGGCATGCCCGGCCAAAAACCGAAAAACTTCAAAGGCACCTTCCGCAGGCTTGTCGGTTATCTACGGCCTTTTCGCTTTAAGCTGCTTGCCGTGTTCGCGACCGCTATCATCAGTACCGTTTTCTCCATCCTTAGCCCGAAAATCATGGGGAAAGCGACGGATAAACTGTTCGAAGGCATGATACAGAAGATTCAGGGCGTTCCCGGGGCGAGCATCGATTTCCAAGGGATTTGGGTCATTATTTTGTACCTGGCCGGTCTCTATGTCATTAGCTCGCTGTTCAGTTACATTCAGCAGTATTTGATGGCGGGCGTCGCGCAAAAAACGGTTTACAACCTTCGCAACGAAGTCAACGAAAAGCTGGCGAAGCTGCCGCTGAAATTTTACGATTCCCGGACGAACGGGGAAATTTTGAGCCGCGTCGTCAACGACGTGGACAATATCAGCAACACACTGCAGCAAAGCCTGACGCAGCTGATCACTTCGATCGTCACGCTGGTCGGCGCCATCGTCATGATGCTGTCGATCAGTCCGCTGCTGACGCTGATTCTCGTGCTGACGCTGCCGCTGAGCTTCGTCGTGATTCGAATGATCGCGTCCCGGTCGCAAAAGCATTTCAAGGCGCAGCAGACGCATTTGGGCGAGCTGAACGGGCATGTGGAAGAAATGTATACCGGGCATGCGATCGTCAAGGCGTTCGGCCGCGAACGCCACTCGATCGAACGTTTCGACGACGTGAACGACAAGCTGTATGAGGCCAGTTGGCGGGCGCAGTTCGTTTCGGGCATCATCATGCCGCTCATGAACCTGATCGGCAACATCGGGTACGTGCTCATCTGCGTCGTCGGCGGCGTTCTTGTGGTGCGCCGGTCGATCAGCGTCGGGGATATCCAGGCTTTTATCCAGTACTCGAAGCAGTTCACGATGCCGATCGCGCAGACGGCCAACATCGCCAACATCATTCAATCGACGATCGCCTCCGCCGAGCGCGTGTTCGAGCTGCTGGACGAACCGGAGGAAACGCCGGAAGCGGCTTCCCCGGTCAAGCTTGAGACGCCGAAAGGGGATGTCGAGTTCCGCGGCGTCCGCTTCGGATACAAGGAGGACGCTCCGCTTATCGAAGATATGAACATTCGCGTCAAAAGCGGGCAAACGGTCGCGATTGTCGGTCCCACCGGCGCGGGCAAGACGACGCTGGTCAACCTGCTGATGCGGTTCTACGAGCTGAACGGCGGCTCCATTACAGTGGACGGCGTCGACATTACGCGTCTTTCGCGCGGGCATTTGCGCAGCCTGTTCGGGATGGTGCTGCAGGATACGTGGCTGTTCAACGGCACGATTCGCGACAACATCGCGTACGGCCGGGCCGGCGCCACCGATGCCGAGGTGGTGGAGGCGGCGGTCGCGGCGCATGCCGACCACTTTATCCGGACGCTGCCGGACGGCTACGACACCGTGCTGAACGAAGAAGCGTCCAATATTTCGCAAGGGCAGAAGCAGCTGCTGACGATCGCCAGAGCCATTCTGGCCGATCCGCCGATCCTCATCCTGGACGAAGCGACCAGCAGCGTCGATACGCGGACGGAAATCCTGATCCAGCAGGCGATGAATCGCCTGATGAAAGGCAGAACGAGCTTCGTCATCGCCCACCGGCTGTCGACGATCCGCGATGCGGACCTGATTCTCGTCATGAACAAAGGCACGGTCATCGAGCAGGGAACGCACGCGGAGCTGTTGGCGCGGGGCGGATTTTATGCGGAGCTGTACCACAGCCAATTCTCCGGCGGCGCGCAGGTCAGCGCCGTGTAGGGGCAAGGGCGGGAACGCGGTCAGGTCAAGAGCAAGCGGCCTTCTGGGCCGGTCATCATCATTTTGGCGTACGCTGCGGGCGGCGACGGCAGGCGGATGGTTCCGCGGCCGTCGCCGTTCGGCGTATTCGGGCGCCGGAGGGCGCCGTACCCGGATCAGCCGGTCCTTCCATCCGGCTTCCCGCCTATTCCGGCAGGCGAATCCGCCTTTCAAGGGCGGATTTTATGTTTTCCTCAGTTTCCGTTCATCGTCCGTTCATTTTCAAATGTTAATTTTCGGATATCGCCAAGCGGGAGGAATGATCTGGATGAAAAAATGGCATTTGATCACGGTTAGCGCGCTGACGTTCGCCTTGCTGGCCGGTTGCGGAGACGGCGGCTCGAACGCCGCGGACGCGGGATCGGCCAACGCGCAGACGGACGGCGGGCAAGCTTCGCAAGCGCGGGGCGGACCGGGCGGTGGCTTCGGGATGACCGACGAAAACGGAAATCCGGCGGACCTGATCGGCAAAGTCAAAAGCATTAACGGCAACACGATTACGGTGTACAAGTCCCGGCTCGATCCTTCGCAGACGGGCCGCGGCGGCGGCAGGAGCGGAAGGCAGGCGCCAAGCGGCGAGGGGCAGACGCAGGCCGGAGACGGTCAGACGCCAAGCGGCGGCGGACAAGCCCAGACCGGGGACACGCCGCCGACGGGCGGAGACGGAACCGGCCGTCCTCAAGGCGGCACGAACATGGCGGATAGGTTCACGGACGAAACCATGGACATTACCGTCACCGACGCGACGAAAATCCGGAAAATCGCGTTCGAAAACAACGAGCGCACGGCAAGCGAGGCTGCGCTTTCGGACCTGAAAGCCGGCGAGGTGCTGACGATTTGGCTGAACGAGGGCACGCAGGAAGCGTCCTTGATTACGATCGGCGGCATGGGAGGCGGCTTCGGCCGGGGATCGAATGAACCGGGCGCTTCGTCTGCGCCCGGCCAACAGGCGGCCGGCCAGGCGGGGACCGGCCGGGATCGGACGACGACCGGCCAGGAGACCTCAAGCCAGCAGGCTGCCGGATAGTCGGTTCAGTTCATCGCCGTGCCGCGATCCGAGCAGTACACGATTCCATAAGTTCGCAGCGTTAATAGACGGCGTTAAATAGCCTCGGAAATACGGCGTTCACCCGGTTGGCGTTTCAGCCGGGCGTCCGGACATGCTAAGATGGAAATGAAAGGTAGGAGATCCGCATGTCCGAACATACTGAATCGTCCGCTTCGCTGCGCCTGTTCGCCGCGCTGCCGCTGCCCCGCGAGCTGCGCGACGCATTGGCGGGGTGGAGCCGGGACAAGCTCCGCAAGACATTCCCCATGGAGAAGTGGGTGCACCCGGAAGATTATCACCTGACGCTGAAGTTTCTCGGCGGCACGCCGGCGGACCGGATGCCCGCGGTGTGGGAGGCGCTGGCGCTTGTGGCGGCGGGGACGGCGCCGTTCGGCCTGGCCCTGGACGGTCTGGGCACCTTCGGGCGTCCGGGCTTGCCGGCTGTGCTGTGGGCGGGCGTGCGGGCGGCCGAGCGGTCCGGGACCGGGGCATGGAGCGGCCTCGCTGATCGCCGCCGCCAGGCCGCCGCTTCCGGCGGTGGCCCGGACGCGAACGGACGGGCGCAACCGTCCGGCTCCGCGCAACCGTCCGGCTCCGCGCAACCGTCCGCCCCGGCCCCGCTCGCCCGGCTCGCGGAGGCGGTCGAAGCCGCGCTTGTACCGCTGGGCTACCCCGCGGAACCGCGCGCGTATCGCCCGCACGTTACGCTCGCCCGCCGCTGGTCGGCGCCGCATGCCCCTGACCGCGCCCTTCTCGCCGCTCCGCCGCCGGCCGCCTTGTCCGCTCCATGGGCCGCGGACCGGCTCGTGCTGTACCGCAGCCGGCTCGGCCAGACTCCGATGTACGAACCGCTCGCCGAGTTTCTTTTCGGGAACCGGGACAGCGGGTAAAATCGCTCGCTTCGGATCGCTTTATCCGGATATCTCACAATTTCCCATAATCTTTTGATATTTGTGCCGAAATATCGTTGTATCCTTGTACTCGCAAGGAACCCATGCAACGTATGTAGGAGGATGAGACGAAATGAAACTTTCGAAAAAAACGTTGATTCCGGCGGCTTTGCTGACGATGGCGCTGGCGGTGCCGTTCGGCGCATCGGCCGCCACCCCGGAAAGCGCCCAACCGGGCACCCAGCCGAGCGCGGCCGAGGCGCAAGCGATCGGCCCGGGCTCCAAAGGATCCGGATTTTTCGTGCGCCACGGCGGCGAGCTCTTCATGAAAGCGGGCGTACCGCTTGGCGGAGGCGTCCATCAGCAAACGTACATCACGCTGCTGGCCGAGAAGTACGCGCCCGACACGGTTCAAGCATGGAAAGACGCGTTCGCCGAACGCAGCCGCCTGAGCGAGGAATTCCAATCGCTTCGCGAGTCCGAAGTCTGGAAAAATATTCCCGGCGGATGGAAGCAGGACTTGAGCGGCCAGGCGAAAGACAAATTGGAAACTTTGAAAGAATTAAAAGAAAAAGTAAAGAGCGGCGAATGGTCCAAAGATCAGCTCAAAGAGGAAATCGAAAACCAACTCCCGGAGGAAGCGAAGGAGCGCAAGGAACGGCTTGAGAAGTTCACGGAAGCCGTAAAATCCGGCGACGCCGAACAAATCAAGTCCGCGCTGGCCGAACTGTTGACGGATTTCAAGGATCAAAACCATGAACTGGCCCAAAAGCTGGATGAATTGAAGCAGAAACTGCAACAGTCCCAAGCGGAAACGCAAAGTTAATCCGAATCGCCGGCCCAAGCCGCCGGATCGCCGGGACGGAATCGGCGCCGCCGCGGAAGAAATGCGGCGCACGGCCCAGCCTCCGGCTGCTGCCACCGAGCAAAAGCTCTCTCATTCCCTAACCTCCTTACGTTTTTGCGCAGCAAAACCGCCGCATTCCGGCAGAAAGGCGCCGTTATCCGCAACGGCGCCTTTCGTCGTGCGTCCGGCCATTCGCGCGCATTATGTTATAATGAAGCAAACGAACAAGCGTACTTGGATACGGCGGGGGGCGGACGATGTTTCTGAAATCGGTCGGCTTTCGGCAAGACGTTCCGGCGGACCGGCGGGGCTACCCGTTTTCGCTTGCCTGGCTGGCCGGTTTGGACCGAATCGAGTTTCGGCGGCCGGTCACCATTTTGACGGGCGAGAACGGCACGGGAAAATCGACGCTGCTCGAAGCGCTGGCCGCGGCGGTCGGCTCCGTGACGGTCGGGGCGGAAAGCGTCGAGACCGATCCGTCCCTGGAACCGGCCCGAAGGCTGGCCCGAACGATGCGCCTGTCCTGGAACGTGCGGACGCGCAAAGGTTTTTTTCTGCGTTCGGAAGATTTCCTGAACTTCGCCCGCAAAATCGCGCAAATCCGCGCGGATATGCAGCGCAGTCTCGCGGAAGCGGAGGAAGAATACCGGGACCGCTCCGCGTTCGCCCGCAGCCAGGCGGCGGCGCCTTACCGGAAGTCGATCGCGGAACTGGAGCGGTACTACGGCGAAGATCTGGACGCCCGTTCGCACGGGGAAAGCTTTCTCCGGCTATTCCAGTCCCGCTTCGTCCCCGGCGGTCTGTACCTGCTCGACGAACCGGAAACCCCGTTGTCCCCGACGAAGCAGCTGGCGTTCCTTTCCATGCTCAAAGAAATGACGGAGCAGGGGTCCCAGTTCGTCATCGCGACGCATTCTCCGATTCTGATGGCGTTTCCCGATGCCGATCTGCTCAGCTTCGACCATGCGCCGATCCGGCGGGTGACGTACGACGAGCTGGAGCACGTGCAGCTGATGCGGGCGTTCCTGGAAAATCCGGGACGGTTCCTGCGCCATCTGTAATTCCCGGGGACGAAACGACGCGTTCGGGCCGTTTTCATCCGGTTGGCCGAAATCAGCAGTTGGCTTGGCCTCATAGGGAGGAGACCGCGCTTTGAGCTATACCGTATATCTGGTGGAGGACGAAGCGAACCTGAACCGGCTTTTGACTTCATATTTGTCGAACGAAGGATGGTCGGTCCGCCCGTTCGGGGACGGACAGTCGGCGCGCGCGGCGATCCCGCAGCCGCCGCATCTCTGGATTCTCGACATCATGCTGCCGGATATCGACGGGTTTCAGTTGATTCGCGAAATCAAAACAGCCGCGCCGCAGGTTCCCGTCATCTTCATTTCCGCCCGCGACGCCGATCTCGATCGGGTGATCGGCCTGGAAATGGGCAGCGACGATTATTTGGCGAAGCCGTTTTTGCCCCGCGAACTGGTCATTCGCGCACGCAACCTGCTTAGCCGCGTATATGGCGGAAACCAGCCGCAGAAGGCGGGGAAATGGCAGATCGACCCCTACGCGATCGACGCCGAACGGCGGCAGGTGGCCGCGAACGGACAGCCGATCGACTTGACGGCGAAAGAATTCGACCTGCTCGTCTTCTTTGCCGCCAACGCGGGACAGGCGTTCTCACGGGAACATATTTTGCGGCAGGTGTGGGGCGACGACTATTTCGGCTCCGACCGGGTCGTTGACGATCTTGTCCGGCGGCTGCGCCGAAAACTGCCCGACCTGCGGCTGGAAACGCTGTACGGGTTCGGCTACCGGCTGGTGAAGCCATGAAGAGCCGGCCGCTGTCGTTTCAAATCTGGGTCGTCATCGCCGGCATCACGACCGGGATCGGTCTGCTTTTAATGCTGCTCCTGCCGGCGATTCTCGGCCAATTTTTTACCCGGGAAATCTTCGCGACCATCGAGAACGCCCAAGCCATCCGCTTTCCCGCCCGCGTGTTCGAAATGGTGCCGGACCAGGAAGAACTCCGACGGCGCGGCGCGGCCGACGAATCGGAAATCCAGAACAGCCGTACGGTGGCTCACCTGTTGGTGACCGGAAACGGCACGGCGATCGTCGGACAGAAACTGCCCCAGGAAGCCACCGCCAAAATCCGGCGGAACCTGCTCGCCCAAACCGCCGCCGTCGGCTACTACTCGGACACGATCAACGGGCAGACGCTGTATTACGTCATCCGCAAACAGCCGTTTCCCAAGCTGAACTTATCGATCGTGTCGTTCATGTGGGACACTTACCGCGACGAGCTCGTCCGAACGCTGTACAAGCGGATCGCGCTGATCCTCGGAGCGGTGCTCGTCCTGAGCTGGCTTCCCGCGATCTGGCTGGCGCGGTATCTCAGCCGCCCGCTGGTCCGGCTCGAGGGTCACGTGCAGGCGATCGCGAACCGCGAGCTCGACCGGCCGGTAGTCGTCGACCGGCAGGATGAAATCGGCAGGCTGGCCGCCTCCATCGAACGGATGCGTCAGCAGCTGCGCAAGCAGGACGAAGCGCAGCAGTCGCTGCTTCAGCATATCTCCCACGAGCTGAAAACCCCGGTGATGGTGATTCGCAGCTACGCGCAATCGATCCAGGACGGCGTCTTTCCGAAAGGAGATCTGGCCAGCTCCGTAGAAGTGATCGAGAACGAGTCCGAACGGCTGGAAAAGCGCATCCGCGATCTGCTGTACCTGACGAAACTCGATTATTTGTCCGCGCGCCAAAGCGTGCGGGAACCGGTCCGGCTGGCGGAATTGACGGAATCGGTCGCCGAGCGGCTGCGATGGCGGAGGCCGGACCTGATCTGGGAGCTCGATCTCGAGCCGGCGGTCATCGTCGCCGATCCCGAGCAGTGGACGGTTGCGCTGGAAAACCTGTTTGACAACCAGATGAGGTACGCCGCTACCCGCATTTCCGTCCGGCTTCGCGCCGAACCGGTTCCCGTCCTTGTCATCGGGAACGACGGTCCGCCGCTTGAGCCCGGATTGGAAGCCGCGCTGTTCCAGGCGTTCCGCAAGGGCGGCAAAGGCGAATTCGGCCTTGGACTTGCGATCGTCAAGCGGATCGCCGATCTGCACGGCGCGGATGTCCGGGCCCGAAACCGGGAAGGCGGCGTCGACTTCACCATTGCGTTTGCCAAGGAGTGACTTCCGGTGGCGCAATCGAACGAACCGATCATAACGAACCGATCATACCGGCACATAGACCGACACCGCCGCCGGGCATCCGACCCGAAGCGGCGGTTTGCCGTTTGAAGCGTCTTTTGGCCCTGGAACATCCGGAGGACGCGCTGAGGCGCTTGACGGACGGCGGCATGCCGGCGGACGCGTTCGACGCGCGGTATAAGCTCGTTCGGCGGAGAATTCTTTTCAATGGGCGGCGCATGGTGGTAAACTGGTAGTAGTTGTCGGGCTTGCCCAATCCGGCATCGCGTTTTCCGATCCGGAGATTCACGAACGGGAACGAACGTTTCCGGGCAGCCGCAAAGCGACGAGGGAAGATTTCAACGCGGTCGTGGAAGCGGTTAAATCCGGTGTCGCGCGCGAAAGAAAGATAGCTACATAACGCACGTGGCCCCGTTTGCGGAGAAGACCGGAAGATTCGAAGATCGGTCCAAGCCCGAGACCAAAGTCACTAAAGCAAGGGTCGAGCTGCAGACGCACGAAAAGCTTGGCCGAAAGGAGTTCTTATGGCATCCAATTTATTGAAGGCATTGTCCGAGGAGAAAATCGTCGCCATCATCCGCGGCATTTCCGAAAAGGACGGAGACGCGACGGCCCAGGCGCTGGCGGACGGCGGCATCGTCTTTCTCGAGGTTACGCTGAATACCGACGGCGCGCTCGGCATGATCTCGCGGTTCCGGGAGAAATACGCGGGACGGATGCGGATCGGCGCGGGAACGGTGCTCGATCTCGGGCAGGCGAAGGAAGCGGTGGCGGCCGGCGCCGAGTATATCATTTCTCCGAACCTTGACGAGGAAGTCGTCTATTACGGGGTCGAAAAAGGGGTCGACGTATGGCCGGGAACGATGACGCCGACGGAAATCGTACGCGCTTACAAAGCCGGAGCTTCCGCGGTCAAAGTGTTCCCGCTGGCTTCGCTCGGCGTCAATTACTTGAAGGAAATCCGCGCTCCGCTGAACCATATCCCGATGATCGCGACGGGCGGCGTCAATTTGCAAAATATCCGCAGCGTGCTGGACGCGGGCGCGGTCGCGGTCGGCCTTGGCGGCAACCTGGTCAATAAGCAGCTCATTCAGGAAGGCAAGTTCGATGAACTGGCCAAGCTGGCGCAAGCGTTCGTCTCCGAGGCCAAAGGAGTGAAGTGAACATGGCGGGATTGAAACCGGCCGATGTCGTGACGTTCGGAGAAAGCATGGTGCTGCTGCAGCCGATGTCCGAGGGGCCGCTCGCCTACGCGCCCCTGTTTACCCGGTCGATCGCCGGCGCCGAATCGAACGTCGCCATCGGGCTCTCCCGGCTCGGCCTGAGCGTGCGGTGGATCAGCCGATTGGGCGCCGACCCGTTCGGCGATCTGATCACTTCCACGCTGGCGGGGGAAGGCATCGACGTGACGCTGGTGGAACGCGATCCGGCCTATCCGACAGCCGTTTACTTTAAAGAATTTAAAGGGTACGGCGATCCCAACGTGTACTACTACCGCAAGGGTTCGGCCGCGAGCCGTCTGGCGCCGGAACACGTGAAGCCGCGCTGGTTCGAGAACGCCCGGCATTTGCACGTGACGGGCATTACGCCGGCGCTCGGGCCGGAGACGGCGGACGCGGTGCGGGCGGCGATGACCGAAGCCCGCAAGCAGGGGCTGACGGTTTCCTTCGATCCCAATTTGCGGCGCAAATTGTGGAGCGAGGAGGAAGCGCGGCGCACGCTGCTGTCGCTTGTTCCGCTGTGCGACATTTTCCTGCCGGGGCTGGAGGAAGCGGAGTTTCTGGCGGGCGAAATGACCGTGGAGCAGTACGGCGCGCATTTCCTCGGTCTGGGCGCAAAGGCGGTCGTGCTTAAGCTGGGCGAACAGGGCTCGGTCGGCTTTACGCCGCTTGCCGCCGTGCGGGCGCAGCCCCATAAGGTCAGCCGCGTCGTCGACACGGTCGGCGCCGGCGACGCGTTCGCCGCCGGGTTCCTGTCCTCGTGGCTGAACAACGAATCGGACGACGACGAGCGCAATCTCTTGGCCGCGCTTGAACGGGCCAACCTTCTGGGCGCTTTGGCGACGCAGTACCGCGGCGACTGGGAAGGGCTGCCGAAGCTTGCGGAAGTGCAGAGGCTGCAATCGGGCGGAAGAGAAACGACGCGCTGAATCCGAAACCTCCCTGATCTCGTGCGAACACCCACCCTGAAATCCATTTTGCACGGATCGGGGGTTCTTTTTTTCTACGGCTAATCCGTTGACCCTTATTGGTATTTCGCCTTTTGACGGCCTTGCTTGGGATGGCTTCTGGACCGTCTTCGTCGGGGGCCTTTCGATAAACGGGCGGATCCGCGTTGTCCTCAGGGTTGAGGGCGGGAGAAGGCGGGGTGAAACGGCGGGTTATAGAGGCGTCGCGACCTGTTCGCAATAGGGTTGTGCTTGGTGGGGGCCGCCTCGGACGATAGGGATGCGTGCGGCGGTGTGCAGCGGCCAAGTAGTCCGCCCAGTACCCTACATTGCTGCCGTCTTTGTTGCCAACTCGCCAAGTAGTCCGCCCAGTACCCTACATCGCTGCCGTCTTTGCTGCCAACCCGTCATGTAGTCCGCCCAGTACCCTACATCGCTGCCGTCTTTGCTGCCAACCCGTCATGTAGTCCGCCCAGTACCCCACATTGCCGCCGTCCGTGCTGCCAACCCGTCATGTAGTCCGTCCAGTACCCTACATCGCTGCCGTCTTTGCTGCCAACCCGTCATGTAGTCCGTCCAGTACCCTACATTGCTGCCGTCCGTGCTGCCAACCCGTCATGTAGTCCGCCCAGTACCCTACATCGCTGCAGTCTTTGCTGCCAACCCGTCATGTAGTCCGTCCAGTACCCTACTTAATAACCCCGAGCAGCGATATTAGGACGTTGTGCAGGTTACGGGCTCCGCTCGCCCAATTCCGGAACGCATATTGGATAGAGACACGACATCAATGTCGGCTCGGCAGCCGGGTAGCCGTAGCCGCGGTTGCTCATAAGCGACCGTGTAAACGACCGTGCGATTGAAATTCCACGTTCCGTAACGGCTCAGTCGGAGCCGTTTTTTGCCCGCATGCCGGCCGCGATGGCTCGCGGCTACTTGTAAAGCTTGCGGAACTGCTGCGGCGGGATGCCCGTTTTGCGGCGAAACGTGGCGACGAAGTGGCTGGCGTCCCGGAAGCCGACCCGCTCGGCGATTTGCTTGACGGTGGCGTCGGCAGAGCGGATGAGCAGCTCCTTCGCTTTGCGAAGGCGTAGCTGCACGAGGTACGCGTACGGCGACAAGCCGAACGTGTGATGAAACCAGAGGTTCATCGTGCTGGCGGGCACGCCGAGCGTTTCCGCCATTTCGGCAAGCCCGATTTCCGAATCCGCGTAATGCCGCTCCAGCCAGTCCAGCAGAGGACGGAGCCGCTCGGAGCCGCGCACGATGTCCGTCCGGTTGTCGAACCGCCCGTATTGCCGCAAGGCAATCAGAAACCGGTAAGCGTCCGCGGAGGCGTTCAGGCCGAACAGGTCTTGATCTTTCTCCAGCCGGTCGAGCATTTCTTGCAGCAGTCCGTTCAAAGGAGCGTCCGCATCCCAACGCACCGGCACGCCTTCCTGAAGCTTCAGCGTCAGCAGCATATCCGGTACCGACGGTCCTCCGAACGTCAAATAGGCGGTTTCCCACCCTTCCGGGGCCGGTTCGTACTGATGGGGAGTGCCGGCGTATACCAGCACGCCGCTGTGCACGGGCAGGGCGAAGGTGGCGCCGTTTACGGTGAAAAGCCCCTCGCCCTTGATCGTCTGCAGCCAGTGGAAATACGGATACCCTTCGGTCCGGACGATTTTGCTCCGTTCGTCCGCGATGCCGACCGTTTCGACGAACAGGGGCAGCGTCTGCCCGTTCCCGGTTGTAAAAGCGAATCTGCGCATGCCATGGCTCTCCTTGACGATTGCGGTTTCGCGGGTCCCGGGCGAGAGGGCGGCTGCGTTCCGTAGAACGCTGAGCATGCGGCGAAAATGCTCCTCAAGCCGTAACTCCTCGCATTCCCGCGTTGTTATTTTTTTATATACCCTTGATAAATGATTATATTTTACCGCATTCCGCCTTGCTTTAAAATAAGGATATCCTTATATAACAAAAGGAGTGCCCGTCATGATCAACCGAAAATTGCCGAAGATCTGGTACGGAGGAGACTATAATCCGGAACAATGGGAAGCGGATACATGGGCGGAAGACGACCGGCTGTTCAAGCTGGCGGGAATCGACGTCGCGACGATCAACGTTTTTTCGTGGGCGCTGAATCAGCCGAGCGAAGACGAGTACAACCTGGAGTGGCTCGACAAGACGATGGACCGGCTGCATGCGAACGGCATCGGCGTTTGTCTGGCGACGGGAACGGGAGCGCATCCGGCCTGGATGGCCAAAAAATACCCCGAGGTGCTTCGCGTTGACTTCCAGGGGCGCAAGCGGAAGTTCGGCGGCCGGCACAACTCCTGCCCGAGCAGTCCGGTGTACCGCCATTACTCGCGCCTGATGGCCGGCGAGCTGGCCCGGCGCTACAAGGATCATCCCGCCCTGCTGATCTGGCACGTGTCGAACGAATACAGCGGCTACTGCTATTGCGATCTGTGCGCGGAGGGGTTCCGCAGGTGGCTGCGGAAGCGGTACGGAACGCTGGAAAAATTGAACAAGGCCTGGAATACGCGGTTTTGGGGACATACCTTTTACGACTGGGACGAGATCGTGCCGCCGAACGCCCTCAGCGAGGAATGGGACGGCAACCGGACGAACTTCCAGGGCATCTCCCTCGATTACCGGCGTTTTCAGTCGGATGCGCTGCTGGAATGCTACCGTATCGAATACGAGGAGATCAAAAAGCACACGCCGGACGTTCCGGTTACGACGAATCTGATGGGCTTTTATCCGGAGCTGAACTATTTCGAATGGGCAAAGCATATGGACGTGGTGTCCTGGGACAACTATCCCGCGCTCGACACGCCGCCGAGCCTGACGGCGATGACGCACGACTTGATGCGGGGGCTGAAACAGGGCCAGCCGTTCATGCTGATGGAGCAGACGCCGAGCCAGCAGAACTGGCAGCCCTACAACTCGCTCAAGCGCCCCGGCGTCATGCGGCTGTGGAGCTATCAGGCGGTGGCGCGCGGCGCCGAGACGGTCATGTTCTTCCAGCTTCGCCGTTCGGTCGGCGCATGCGAAAAATTTCACGGCGCCGTCATCGAGCACGTCGGCCACGAGCACACGCGGGTGTTCCGCGAATGCGCGGAACTGGGCCGGGAGCTGCAGCTGCTGTCCGACAAGCTGCTCGATTCCCGGGTGCAGGCGAAGGTGGCGATCGTATACGACTGGGAAAACCGCTGGGCGATCGAGCTGTCGAGCGGTCCGACCGTCGCCCTGAAATATGTGGACGAAACGCACAAATATTATGACGCGCTTTACAAGCTGGGCATTCCGGTCGATATGATCGGGGTCGAAACCGACCTGAGCGGCTACGATATCGTCATTGCGCCGGTGCTGTATATGGTGAAGACGGGATACGCGGCAAAGCTCGAGGCGTTCGTGAAGGCGGGCGGCACGTTCGTGACGACGTTCTTTAGCGGCATCGTGAACGAGAACGATCTGGTCACGCTCGGCGGCTATCCGGGCGAACTGCGCAAGCTGCTCGGCATCTGGGCGGAGGAGATCGACGCGCTGTTCCCGGGAGTCACCAACCAGATCGTCATGAAAAAGGAATACGGCGCGCTTAACGGCACGTACGAATGCGGGCTGCTGTGCGACCTGATCCATTCGGAGGGCGCGGAAGTGCTGGCGGAGTACGGCTCCGACTTCTACAAAGGCATGCCGGTGCTGACCGTCAACCGCTTCGGCCAAGGGCAGGCCTGGTATGTGGCGTCGAGCCCGGACGGGCGGTTCATGACCGATTTTCTGTCCAGCCTGTGCGCGGACAAAGGCATCAAGCCGCTGGTCAACGCGCCGGCAGGCGTCGAATCGACGCTGCGCGTCAAAGACGGCCGATCGTTCCTGTTCCTGCTGAACCATAACGTGGAGGAGTCGGAAGTCGACCTGGCCGGCCGGCAGGGGACCGATCTTTTGTCCGGACAGCGGGTACAAGGCTCCGTGCGGCTGCCGGGCCGCGGCGTCATGATTATCGAGCATTGAAAAAAGGGGAGGCGAACGCGTGAAGCTGCAATACGATGCCCCGGCCCGCGCATGGACGGAAGCGCTGCCGATCGGCAACGGAAGGCTGGGCGCGATGGTGTTCGGCGGGGTGGAAACCGAGCGTCTGCAGTTGAACGAAGACACGATCTGGTCCGGCAGCCCGAAGGACGGGAACAACCCGCGCGCCCGCGAGGTGCTGCCGGAAGTGAGGCGGCTGCTTGCGGAAGAAAAATACGAGCAGGCGGACGCCTTGTGCAAAGAGATGATGGGGCCTTATACGCAGAGCTACCTGCCGCTCGGGCATTTGACGATCCGCTTCGAACACGGAAATATCGCGTGGCCTTCTTACCGCCGGAGCCTCGATCTGAAGGAGGCGATCGCGCGTACGGAATACCGGATCAGCGAGGCCGAATATACGCGGGAAGCGTTCGTTTCCTTCCCGGACCAGGTGATGGTCCTCAGGATTGAGGCGAAGCGTCCGGGCAAGCTGAACTTTGTCGCGAAGCTGGATAGCCCTCTCCGGTCGCTCGTGCGGGCGGAGGGAGACGTCCTCGTGCTGCGCGGCCAGGCGCCGGAGCATACGGACCCGAACTACTATCACCGTCCCGATCCGATCCGCTACGGCGATCCGGATACGACGGATGCGATGCGGTTCGCCGGCTATCTGGGCGCCGCCCTGGACGACGGCTCGTTCAGCGCCGACCCGGACGGGCTGCGCGTTCGGAACGCGACGGGCGCTACGCTGGTGTTCAGCGCAGCAACCAGCTTTGGCGGCTTCGACCGGTCGCCGGGGCGGGACGGCGCCGATCCGGACGCGAAGGCGTCGGCGCTCCTCGGCGCCGCGCTCGGCAAGCCGTATGTAGAGCTGCGCCGGCGGCATGTCGAAGATTACCGGTCGCTGTTCGACCGGGTGGAGCTTCGGCTGGGCGATTCGGCCGCGCCGGAGGAGATGTCCACCGACAATCGGGTGCAGGAATACGGCGCTTCCGACCCGAAAATGGCGGAGCTGATTTTCCAGTACGGACGCTACCTGATGATCGCCAGCTCCCGGCCGGGCACGCTTCCTGCCAATTTGCAGGGCATCTGGAACGAGCATACCCGGGCGCCGTGGAGCAGCAACTGGACGCTGAACATTAACGCGGAAATGAACTACTGGCCGGCGGAGACGTGCAATCTGGCGGAATGCCACGAGCCGCTGTTCGATTTGATCGCGAATTTGGCCCGCAACGGCGCCGAAACGGCCCGCGTCAACTACGGCGCCCGCGGCTGGACGGCGCACCACAACACCGATATCTGGTGCCAGACCGCGCCGGTCGGCGCCTACGGCCACGGCGATCCGTCATGGGCGCTTTGGCCGATGGCGGGCGCTTGGCTCTGCCAGCATCTGTGGGAGCATTACGCGTTCGGCGGCGACAAAGAGTGGCTGCGCGAGCGGGCATACCCGATCATGAAGGAAGCGGCGCTGTTCGGGCTCGATTGGCTGATCGAGGACGGCCAAGGCCGGTTGATCACGTCGCCGTCCACTTCGCCCGAGCACAAGTTCGTCGCGCCTTCGGGCGCGCTTGCGAGCGTCAGCCCTGCGGCGACGATGGACCTGTCGCTGCTGTGGGACTTGTTCACCAACTGCATGGAAGCTGCCGAAACGCTCGGAATCGACGAAGCGTTCCGAGAGGAGCTGGCGAATGCGCGGAAGCGGCTGCTGCCGCTGCAGATCGGCAAATACGGCCAACTGCAGGAATGGTCCCGCGACTTCGAGGATCAGGATGTGCACCACCGGCACGTCTCCCATCTGTTCGGCGTATACCCCGGCCGGCAGTTGACCGCGGATGCGACGCCCGAACTGTTCGCCGCCGCCAGGCGTTCGCTGGAGCGGCGCGGCGACGGGGGCACCGGCTGGAGCCTCGGGTGGAAAATCGGGCTTTGGGCGCGATTCGGCGACGGCAACCGGGCCTACCGGCTTCTTTCGAACCTGTTGCAACTGGTCCGCGAGAACGACGAGCGCTACGAGGGAGGGGGCGTTTACCCGAATCTGTTCGGCGCCCATCCGCCGTTTCAGATCGACGGCAACTTCGCCGCGACCGCCGGCATCGCGGAAATGCTCGTGCAATCCCATAGCGGAGCCATCCGTCTGCTGCCGGCGCTGCCGGACGCCTGGCCTGACGGATTCGTCCGGGGATTGCGCGCCCGCGGAGGCTTCGAAGTCTCCATCCGGTGGGCGGGCGGGCAGTTGGTCGAAGCGGCGATTGTATCTGCGAGCGGAAAGCTTTGCGCCGTCGACGCGGGAAGACCCGTCTCCGTCGAGCCGGAGGGCGAGGAGGCGGCGGGCGTCCGGCCGACCGGCGAAACGGCGGTTTCGTTTCCGACCGCCGCGGGCCGAACCTATATCGTTCGGCCGCTTGCACCCAATTAAACTTGCGTCAGTCAGGAGTGGGAAGGAGGAAGGGTTGCCAAGCCGTTTGCCCGGACCCGATTCACGCCCCCATTCGGTTGCGCGCCTCCGCCAAACGGCTGTCCCGAGCGGAACGGCGGGGGCGACAACTGGAGGGCACGGCCGCATCCTTTACGCGGGTTGCCGGCCGGACACACCCATTTGCTTTCCTGATGCATAAAAATTCCTGCCGGACGCACCCTACCTCCATGGAGGTGTTGCGCATGGCCGAAAAAGTGGTTGCCGTCCGCAAAAACGGCGACGGCGACATTGTCGAGCTGAAGCTATCTTCCGGGCAGGTCGTCGATTACAAGCAGGCCCAGCAGATGGCCAAGGACGGCCAGATCGAGCACGTCAACGTGTTCAAAGGCCGGGACGGCGACGAGCATTTGCGCTCGGACCCGGATGGACGCGAGGACAACAACCTGGACAACTTGCCGACGTTCTGAAGTCGGCGGCGATAAGCGGTTCGCCTTCCGCCTGGCGGGAGGAAGAACCGCTTTTTGCTGCTGTCCGGAGAGGATCGTGAAAGCGCCTTATGTTGTAAATACAAGTTATATGTTTTCATGAACGGAAATGGGCTCATTTTATTCTTTTAATAAAAACAATGCTTGAATAATAAGACCATACGAAGTAAACTTGAATTGCAATGATGTACGTACAAGTTACAAATTACAAGTTCAATCCAATTTCGTTCCAGGAGGTCGCACGATGCTGCAATTGAAACCGTATGTATTCTGGTTTGTCACCGGCAGCCAACATTTGTACGGTCCGGAGACCCTCGAGGAAGTAAGCGCCCATTCCAAGGAAATCGCGGAAAGTCTGAGCGCGGATGCGGCAATCCCCTTTCCGGTCGAGTTCAAACCGGTGGTGACGACGCCCGAAGAGATCCGCCGCGTGTGTATGGCAGCCAACGCAGACGAGAACTGCGCGGGAATCGTGACGTGGATGCATACCTTTTCCCCGGCGAAGATGTGGATCGCGGGCCTGACCGAGCTGCGCAAGCCTCTTCTTCATCTGCATACGCAATACAATCGCGAAATACCGTGGGATTCGATCGACATGGACTTTATGAATACGAACCAGGCGGCTCACGGCGATCGTGAATACGGTTTCATCGGCGCGCGCCTCGGCATTCCGCGCAAAGTCGTGGTCGGCCACTGGCAAGATCAGGCGGTGCGGGCCCGCATCGGCGCTTGGACGCGCATCGCGGTCGCATTCAACGAGAGCCGCACGTTGAAGGTGGTCCGCTTCGGCGACAACATGCGCCAAGTGGCCGTCACCGAAGGCGACAAGGTTGAAGCGCAGATCAAGTTCGGCTGGTCGGTGAACACGCACGGCGTCGGCGATCTTGTTCAGCTTGTGAATGCCGTAACCGACGCGGAAGTCGCCGGGCTGTTGAGCGAGTACGAGGAGCGTTACGACATCGTGCCGGAAGGCCGCACGGCCGGGCCGGTCCGCGACGCGATCGCCTATCAGGCGAAGCTGGAAATCGCGATCAAGCGTTTTCTTGACGAAGGCGGGTTTACCGCGTTCACGACGACGTTCGAGGATCTGCACGGGTTGGAGCAGCTTCCGGGCCTTGCGGCTCAGCGCCTGATGGAGCAAGGCTACGGCTTTGCCGGCGAAGGCGACTGGAAGACGGCCGCGCTGACCCGGCTGCTGAAGGTCGCTTCCGGAAACGACCGCACGGTGTTTATGGAGGATTACACGTATCATCTGGAGTCCGGCAACGAAATGGTGCTCGGTTCGCATATGCTTGAAGTGTGCCCGACGATCGCGGCGTCGAAGCCGCGCATCGAGGTGCACCCGCTCGGCATCGGCGGCAAGGCCGCACCGGCCCGCCTCGTCTTCAACGGCAAGGCGGGAGAGGCGATCAACGTCTCCCTTATCGATCTCGGCACGCGCTTCAGGATGATCGTAAGCGAGGTGGTCGGCGTCGAAGTCGAGAAGGACATGCCGAAGCTGCCGGTCGCGCGCGTCCTCTGGAAGGTTCTGCCTTCGCTGCAGGTCGGCGCGGAAGCGTGGATTCTCGCCGGCGGCGCGCATCACACGGTCTACTCCCAAGCGTTGACGACAGAGCAAATGCTGGACTTGGCCGATCTGTTCGGCATCGAAGCCGTCGTCATCGACAAAAACACGAACACGCGCCAGCTCCGCAACGAGCTGCAATGGGGCCACGTCGTCTGGAATCACCTGCGGTAAGCGAAGCCGCGCCGGTCGTTCCGGATGCGACCTGCCTCCCGATCGCCGGCCTGGGACTGTTCCCGGGCCGGTTTTTTAGCGCGACCGGCCATTAACGAACAAGCATTTCCAAACGCGCTGTCGGACTTGGGATGAGCCCTATTGGGCGGAGGTTTGGAGGATGCTCCCGCTCAAAAATCGCGTTGCATCCGAAAAGAGAGTCGGGAACGGCATGCCGGCAGAGGCCGAAGTTGCCCAAGATTACGCAGCGGCTGTTCGTTCATCGCAACCGCGGATGTAATCGCAACTCCGGTTCTATCGTTACTGTGGCTGTAATCGCAACCGCAGTCATACCGCAACTTCGGCAATTTATCGCAACCGTGACCATACAGCCACCGTAGCCGATGAGCAACCGCGGCCTATGCGTCTATATTGGAAATTTCCAATCAAATTCGCCATTCAGGCGCCGAAAGCCGGTCTATGTTGGAATATATCCAATTTTCTGGTCCGCAGAAGCCGAATCCACAAGGTTCTCGGGCCTTTTCATTGGATCAAATCCAACATACGTTGCGGAAATGAACGAAAGGAACCCGTATCCTGTACAAAATCCAATATAGCCGCTCGGGGCTAGAGCTACATGGCGGCTAAGCACCGCCGATCGGGGGCATGTAGGGTACTGGACGGATTACATGGCGGGTTGGCGGGGGCGATGACGGTAAAGAGAGGTACTGGGCGGACTACTTGGCGTGCTGAACACTGCCGAACGTAACCCAATCGCCCGGGTAGGTCTCCTCCGAACGGAACTCCCGTCGCGAACGGGCTTCAACGCGCGGATTCCCCGTCTTTCCGTCTCAAGCCGGACGGCCAAAGGCGCATATCGTTGGACTTGCCGGAGTCTAGGAGCCGGATCACAGCCATGAAAATTGTCACAATATCGACAACAGGAAAAATTGGGAAGAAAGCGAATATTGACACAGTACAACCGGCACTTTTCGACAACAGTCAACGGGGGTCCTTTGTCATGAAGATTTCATTTGGCATCGTCAAAAAAATGGTACTCGGCATTACCGTCGTATCCGGAATTACGTATATGACGAGCGCATTTTTCCTGCTGGTGCTGAAAGACTGGTTCGACTTTCTTCCCAGTTGGTTGTTTGTCCTTCTCACACTGCTCGTAGGCGTGTTCTGGACCGGGCTTTTCGGTTTCTTCTTCTCCAAATGGCTGCTCAAGCCGCTGCTGTCGCTGACGGCGGCGGCGCGCGAAGCGGCGGAAGGGAATTTGCGCGTGCACGTGGCGGTCGGCCGGACGAACGATGAGCTGACGATGCTCAGCCGCTCGTTCGACCACATGCTGAAGCAGCTGATTACGATCATCAACGGCATCCGCGACAATTCCGGCATAGCCGACCAGCATGCGGCGGATTTGCAGTCGGCGATCGGCGAGGCCGCACGGCAAATCGAGCAGATTTCCGAGCAAGCGGAAACGATTACGGAAGGCACGCAGCGGCAGCATCAGTCAGCGGAGTCGATGCGGCTTTCCGTCGAGGAACTGTCGGAGGCGGCGAACGAGATCAACGGCCAGGCGGCGGAAGCGCGGGAGAGGACCCGCATCATGAACCGTTCCGTGGAGGAAAGCGAAAAAGTGTTCCGCTCGATGATCGACGGCATGCAGCAGCTTGCCGAGCAGAACCGCGGCGCGCTCGAAATCGTCAAAAAGCTCAACGAGCATGCCGACCAGATCGGTTCGATTTCGAACGTTGTCGGTGATTTTGCCGATCAGACCCACCTGCTTGCGCTTAACGCTTCCATCGAAGCGGCGCGCGCGGGCGAGGAAGGCAAAGGCTTTGTTGTCGTCGCCCAGGCGGTCAAGAAGCTGGCCGAGCAGAGCGGCAGCGCCGTCAAGGACATTCACCAGGTGATTACGCAGATTCAGGCGGAAATCGCCAATGCCGTCAAGCATATCCAGCAGCAATCGCAGGTGGCGGAACGCGAATACAAGCAGGGTCAGGCTTCGGCCGAATCGCTCGCGACGGTTGCCCGGGAAGCGGAACTTGTCAGCGAAATCGTGGAAACCATCGCCGCGCGGCTCGCCCGTCAGACCGAGAAGGTGGAGGGCGTGCTGAACGAAGCGCGCAATATCGCCCGGGAGGCGGAGGCGATTCGCTTGGGGGCGAAGGAAGTGTCGTCGGCTTCGCAGGAGCAGACGGCGGTGATGCAGGAGATTGCCGCATCGTCCGAGTCTTTGCGCGCCAAGTCGTCGGATTTGCAGACGAAAGTCGCGTTTTTCAAATAAGGCAGCAGCGGAGAGCTCCCTTTCGGGGGCTCTTTTTGCGTGAACGGCGACGGGAATCGGCCTCAAAATATTTTGAAAATTCGGATGAAAACAGCCGGCTTTTCGCTTATAATGAATGTAAGATACATGTGATATGTAAGAAATATTGACAAAAAACTGCCTCTTTCGCGTACGATGCCCAGCCATTTCTTCAAAGGCGGTGACTCCCGGCATGACCATGACTTCCCCCTTCGTTTCTTCCGAAATGCTGTATTTGTTTAACCGCGGCCAATTATTTCATGCATACCGCACGTTCGGCGCACATACGGTGGAATGCGGAGGAGAGACCGGCGTTCGCTTCGCGGTGTGGGCTCCCCGCGCGCGCGACGTTCGCGTGGCCGGCGCGTTCAACGGATGGAACGGGGCGAACCATCGGCTGGAGCCGGCGGGAACGACGGGCGTTTGGATCGGTTTTGTCCCCGGCATCGGGGAAGGCGAGATCTACAAGTACGAAATCGTAGACGCTTCCGGCAACCTTAAGCTCAAGGCCGATCCGTTCGCGTTTCATGCCGAGCTGCGCCCGGCGACCGCTTCCGTCGTCGCCCGTCCGGACGGGTACGAGTGGCAGGATCGGGAGTGGCTGGAAAGCAGGCGCAAGAGAGCGCCGTACGACAGGCCCATGCTTGTCTATGAAGTTCATCTGGGAAGCTGGCGGACCGACGGTCCCGGGTCGTTTCGGAGTTACGAACGGCTCGCCGAAGAATTGGTCGATTACGTCGCGGAGATGGGGTACACCCACATCGAGGTGCTGCCGCTGACGGAGCATCCGCTGGATCAGTCCTGGGGCTATCAGGCGACCGGGTATTTCGCGCCGACCAGCCGCTACGGGCCTCCGGAAGGGCTCAAGCTGCTTGTCGACCGCTGCCACCGGCGCGGCATCGGCGTGTTGCTCGACTGGGTGCCCGGCCACTTCTGCAAGGATGAACACGGGCTGCGGCTGTTCGACGGAACGCCCCAATTCGAGCCGGACGATTGGCGCCTTGCGGAGAAGCCGCTCTGGGGCACGCTCGCCTTCGATTTCGGCAAGCCGGAAGTGCAGAGCTTTCTCATTTCCAACGCGATCTACTGGCTGGAGGTTTATCATGTGGACGGCCTCCGGGTCGACGCCGTGGCCAGCATGATCGACCTTCATTTCGACAAGCCTGCGGAAATGCACACCCGCAACCGCAGAGGAGGAACCGAGCATCTGGAGGCGATCGAATTTTTGCGCAAGCTGAACGAAACGGTATTCCGCTATTTTCAGGATGCGTTGATGGTCGCCGAGGATTCCTCCGCGTGGCCCGGCGTTACCTCTCCGACTTATTTGGGCGGCCTCGGATTCAATTACAAATGGAATATGGGCTGGATGAACGATTCGCTGAAGTACATGCAAACCGACCCGTCCCGCCGTCCTTCCGTCCATTCGCTTTTGACTTTCTCTCTTCTGTACGCCTATTCCGAAAATTACGTGCTTCCGCTGTCGCACGACGAAGTCGTGCACGGCAAAGGTTCGCTGCTGGGCAAGATGCCCGGCACCTACGAAGAGAAATTCGCCAATCTTCGGCTGTATTACGGCTATTGGATGACGCATCCCGGCAAAAAGCTGCTGTTCATGGGCGGCGAATTCGGCCAGTTCGACGAATGGAAGGACGCCGCGGAACTGGACTGGCCGCTGCTGCGTTACCCGCTTCACGACGCCATGCGGCGGTATGTGCGGGATTTGAACGCTTTGTACGGAGCGGAGGCCGCATTGTGGGAGCAAGATCATCATCCGGACGGCTTTCGCTGGATCGATGCGGACAATGCCGCCCAAGCCATGCTCACGTATGTCCGTTTCGCGCGGGACGAGCGGCGTCACCTCGTCTGCGTCTGCAATTTTTCCAGAACGTTTTATCCCGTTTACCGCATCGGCGTTCCCGGCGGGACGGCTTACCGCCCGATCATGAGCAGCGATTTCGCCGATTACGGCGGCTCCGGCTGCCGGATGCCCAGACAGGCGAAGGCGGAACGGAAGCCGCTGCACGGGCAGCCGTTCAGCATCGGGATCCCTGTTCCGCCGCTGACGTTTTTGCTGCTGGAACCGGAGCCGTATGCCGTCTTGTGACCCGCTGAAAGCACGGAATCTTCGCATAGAGAGGAGTCGTTCAACATGCGCCGCAACGAATGCATCGCCATGCTGCTCGCGGGAGGGGAAGGCCGAAGATTGGGCGTGTTGACCAAAGACCTGGCGAAACCGGCCGTCCATTTCGGAGGAAAATACCGGATCATCGACTTTACGCTCAGCAACTGCGTCAATTCGGGAATCGAAACGGTGGGCGTGCTCACCCAATACCAGCCGCTCGTGCTTAACCAATACCTGGGCATCGGCAGCCCGTGGGGACTCGACCGCCGGGACGGCGGCATGCATGTCCTCCCTCCCTATGTCCGCCAAAAGAGCGGCGTTTGGTACAAAGGAACGGCGAACGCCATCTATCAAAATATCGGATTTATCGAACGGTACGACCCCGAATACGTTCTGGTTATTTCCGGCGACCACATTTACAAGATGAATTACGAACGGCTCCTCCACGCGCACAAAAAAAACCGGGCGGACGCGACGATCGCCGTCATCTCCGTCCCCTGGGAGGATGCGGGCCGCTTCGGCATTCTGAGTGCCGACGAGGACGGGCGGATCGTCGAATTCGCGGAAAAGCCCAGCCAGCCGAAGAGCAACCTGGCTTCGATGGGCGTATATATGTTTTCCTGGCCGGCGCTGCGGGAGGCGCTCGTTCGCGACGAAGCCGACAGCCGCTCCTCCAACGATTTCGGCAAGGACGTCATTCCGAGGCTGCTGGCGGAAGGCTCGCGGTTATATGCGTACCGGTTCGGCGGGTATTGGAAAGATGTCGGGACGATCGAGAGCTTGTGGGAAGCGAACATGGATTTGCTGGAAGACGCCCCGGGGCTGCATTTGGACGACAGGACGTGGCGGATTTATTCGGTGAATCCGAACCAGCCCGCCCACTACTTGTCGCCTCTCGCTTCCGTCCGAAACTCGCTCGTCAGCGAGGGGTGCGTCGTCGAAGGGCGGGTAAACCGGTCCGTGCTGTTTCACGGCGTAAAGACGGGGGAAGGGAGCCATGTGGAGGATTCGGTGATTATGCCCGGCGCGGTGATCGGGCCGGGAGCGAGGGTCATTCGCGCCATTGTCGGGGAACATGCGGTCGTCGCCGGCGGGTGCCGGGTCGGAAGCGCCGATTCCGGGCCGATCGCGGTCGTCGCAAGCGGCGAGCACATCGCTGCGGAAAATACGCTGGAGGAGGCGAATCCGTTATGAAGCTGCCGCTGATGGGCGTCATTAACCTGATCCACGAAACGGAGGAAATGGGCGCGCTGACCGCCGGCCGCTGTCTCGCCACGGTTCCGTTCGGGGGCCGCTACCGGCTGATCGATTTTGTCCTCTCCTCGATGGTGAATTCGGGCATTTCCAACGTATCGGTTTTTGCGCATACGAAATTCCGCTCGCTGATGGATCACCTGGGTTCGGGCAGCAACTGGGACTTGCACAGGAAGCAGCAAGGGCTGTTCGTGCTGCCCCCGGCGATGGAGGACCAAACCGACTTCGGCAAGGGAGACCTGTATCACTTCTGGCGCCACCGGGATTACTTCAAGCGCAGCGAACACGAATACGTCGTCATCGCCCGCAGCCATATCGTCTGCAACATCGATTTCGGGGCCGTGCTGGCGTTTCATCAGGCGCGCGGCGCGGATATTACCGTCGTATGCAAACGGTGGCCGGGCGCCCGGACCGGACTGGTCCGCAAAGCGCGGCTGGATGAAAGCGGCCGGATTACGGAGATGCAGGATCATTTCGGACGGCTGGCCAGCGAGGTGGTGTCGATGGAGATGTACGTGTTCGGCAAGGAACTGCTTGTCGACCTGGTTGAAACTTCGCTCGCGCAGGGCAAAGATCATTTCGTCCGCCACGCCGTATTGTCCCGTCTCGGGGAATTGAACGTCAGCGCGTATTTGCACGAAGGCTATCTCGGCGTCGTCAACAGCATACCGGCGTATTACCGCCACAGCATGGAGCTGCTCGACCAGCAAGTGTGGAAAGAGCTGTTTTTCGAACCGGGGTCCGTTTTGACCAAAGTGAAGGATGAGCCGCCGACCCGCTACCGAAGCCGCGCGACCGTCGTGCAATCGCTGGTGGCCAACGGCTGCGAAATCGACGGGGAAGTCTACAACAGCATTCTGTTCCGCGGGGTAAAAATCCGCAAAGGCGCGGTCGTGCGCAACAGCATCGTCATGCAGAACGGCATCGTGGGCGAGGGCGGAATGCTCGAGAACTGCATTCTCGACAAGGAAGCGGAAATCCGGCCGCTGCAGCAGCTCAAAGGCTCGCCCGACATGCCGTTTCTGGCGGCGAAGCGGCACGTGATCTGAGGGACAAGGAGGGGTTCGATGAAGGTCTGGTTTGCGGCATCGGAAGCGGTGCCGCTTGTCAAGACGGGAGGGCTGGCCGATGTCGCCGGCGCGCTGCCGAAGGCGCTGGGGAAGCTGGGCGTGGACGTGACGGTGGTGCTGCCCAAATACGGCGCCATTCCGGAGGCGTTCACGAAGGACGCGGCGACGATCGACACGTTCGAAGTCCAGCTCGGCTGGCGGCGGCAATATTGCGGCGTGCTGGAAACGCATGCCGACGGCGTGCGGTATTTGCTGATCGACAACGAATCCTATTTCAAGCGGCATTATCTGTACGGGTACGGGGATCAGGAGGCGGAGCGGTTTGCGTTTTTCTGCCTTGCCGTCTGCGAAGCGCTGGTCCGGTCCAAGACGCCGCCCGACATCGTGCACTGTCACGACTGGCAGACCGGGCTCATTCCGATGCTGCTTCGCACCCGGTACGCGTACGATCCGGGGCTGAAGCCGGTCCGAACCGTATTCACCGTTCATAATTTGCAGTATCAGGGGGTGTTCTCCCGCGAGCTGCTCAAGGACCTGCTGTCGATCGGGGACGACTTGTTCGGCGAAGATGGGCTGGAATTTTACGGAGCGGGAAGCTGCATGAAGGCGGGGCTGCGCTACGCGGACAAGTTGACGACGGTCAGCCCAGCCTACGCGCAGGAAATCCAAACCGAGGCCTACGGAGAAAAGCTGGACGGCGTGCTGCGGCAGCGCGCCGGCGACCTGACGGGCATTCTGAACGGCATCGATACGGACAGCTACGATCCGCAGCGCGATCCGAACCTGGCGGTTCCGTACCGCCATTCGCTGGCCAAAAAGCGCAAAAACAAATCCGCGCTGCAGCGCGAATTCGGGCTGCCCGAGAACGAGCGAACGCCCATGATCGGCATCGTGTCCCGGCTCGCCGGCCAGAAGGGCTTCGATCTGATCGGCGAGGCGCTGCCGGAGCTTCTGGCCGAGGATCTGCAGATGGTCGTGCTCGGGTCCGGCGACCCGCATTTCGAGGCGATGCTGCGCGACGCGAGCGGGCGGCATCCGGACAAGCTGTTTGTCTGGTTCGGCTTTAACGAGGGGCTGGCGCGCCGCATCTACGCGGCTTCGGACATGTTCCTCATGCCGTCCCGCTTCGAGCCGTGCGGGCTGAGCCAGTTGATTGCGATGCGCTATCTGACCGTGCCGATCGTCAGGGAGACCGGCGGGCTGCGGGATACGGTCGAGCCCTACAACGAGTTTGACGGCACGGGCAACGGCTTCAGCTTCGGACCGGCCGCGTCCCGCGACATGGTGTTTACGGTCCGGAGGGCGCTGGCTTTTTACAAGGACGAAGCGGTCTGGGAACGAATCGTCAAAGCCGGCGCAAGCCGGGATTACAGTTGGAAGACGTCTGCCGACGCCTATCGGCGGATCTATCGCGAGCTTGCCCAATAAGGAAGGAGGATTTGCGCATGGCCCGGCATCTGGTGCTCGGAAACGGCAAATTTTTGGTGAATTTGGACAGGAACTGTTTTATTCGGGATATTTACTTTCCGTTCGTCGGGCAGCTCAACCATACCGGCGGGAACCCGTGCCGGTTCGGCATCTGGTGCGGCGGCAAGTTCGCCTGGCTGGACGATCCGTCCTGGCGCATCGAGCTCGGCTACATCGAGAACTCCCTGGTGACGAACGTCACCGCCCGCAACGAGGAGCTCGGCCTGGAGCTGTCCGTCAACGACGGCATCCACCAGCGGGAATGCATCTACATCAAGCGGATCAACGTTCGCAACTTGACCGGCGAAGAGAAGGACGTAAGGTTGTTCTTCCACCAGGACCTGATGATCGACGACAGCGAAGTCGGGGATACGGCGGCGTTTTTCCCGGGCAACCGGACGGTCTTTCATTACAAACGATCCTCCTATTTCATGTTTAACGGCCGCTCTCCCGGCGGCGGCATCTTCCAGTTCTCGACCGGCATCAAGCGGTTCCATGCGGCGGAAGGCACCTGGCGGGACGCCGAAGACGGCGAGCTGATGGGCAACGCGATCGCGCAGGGCTCGGTGGACAGCACGATCAGCTTGCGCGCGGAGGTGCCGGGGGAAGGCGAGAGCACGTTCTACTACTGGATGTCGGTCGGCGCAGACCTCGAAGAAGTGAAGCGGCTGGATCAATACGTGTTGGAAAGCCATCCGGAAAAGCTGCTGAGCCGCATCGTCATCTACTGGAACCATTGGCTCGCCAAAGCGGACACGCAGTTCGGGGATTTGCCCGATTCCGTCGTCCGGCTCTACAAGCACAGCCTGCTGATCGTGCGGACGCAGATCGACGAGCGGGGCGCCATCGTTGCCGCGGCCGATACCGACATCCTGCAGTACAACCGGGACCACTACAGCTACATGTGGCCGCGGGACGGCGCCCTGATCGCCGACGCGTTGTCGCTTGCCGGCTATCACGGGACGATTGCGCCGTTTTTCGAATTTTGTAACCGCGCGCTGTCGCCGGAAGGATATCTGTATCACAAGTACAACCCGGACGGAACAGTCGGTTCCAGCTGGCATCCGTATGTCGTTCAGGGCAGCCCGCGGCTGCCGATTCAGGAGGACGAGACGGCGCTGGTGCTGTACGCGCTGTGGAAGGACTACGAGCGCCACGGGGAAATCGAGCTCCCGCAGGCGCTGTATCCGACGCTTGTCCGCAAGGCGGCTTCGTTCATGTGCGAATTCATCGAGCCGTCGCTCGGACTGCCGCTGCCCAGCTACGACCTGTGGGAGGAGCGCTTCGGCATCTGGACGTATACGGCGGCGTCGGTGTACGGCGGGTTGATGGCGGCGTCGTATTTCGCCGACCTGTTCGGCGATTATGAGCGGAGCGACCGCTACCGGAGCGCGGCGGAGCGCATGAAGGCGGGGCTGCTGGAGCACTTGTGGGACGAGGAATCCGGGCGGTTCGCGCGCGGCCTGGTGCAGCAGGACGGACATTGGGTCAAGGACATGACGCTGGAAAGCAGCCTGTTCGGCCTGTTCGAATTCGGCGTGCTGCCGGCGGACGACGATCGGGTGGCCGGCACGATGAAAGCGATCGAAGACGGACTGGCCGTGCGGACCGAAACGGGAGGCATTGCCCGCTACACGAACGATTACTACTTCAAGCAAAGTGACGATGTGCAAAGGGTTCCCGGCAATCCGTGGATCATCTGCACGCTGTGGGCGGCAAATTTTCAGATCGAGACGGCCAAGACGACGGAAGATCTGAAGAGGCCGAAAGCGACGCTCGAAAACGTGACGCGGCACACGTTGCAGGGCGGCAATCTGCCGGAGCAGCTCCACCCGCTCGACGGCAGTCCCTTGTCGGTGGTGCCGCTTACCTGGTCGCACGCGACCTCGTCAGCACCGTATGCAAGTATGTACGGAAAAGGGAGCAGCTTGCGGCTGCGGATCCGAAGCAGAGTCAGGAGCTTAAGGAAGACAGCGATTCCGGTTCTTGAAGCTTCTTGGCGCAACGGTATTCCAAACGGCCGCTTTGGAATGTTAGAATGAGTAAGACTATGGGATGGAAAATCGGGGATCACCATACGAATGAAGTTTTCGCATCTGGAGGTAGCCATGGAACTTTTGGAAGTTTTCAAAGCCTTGTCCAATGAAACGAGGCTGCAGATGCTGCAGTGGTTAAAGCACCCGGAAATTCATTTTCCGAAACCGCTTAACGGGGATATCCGCGAAGACGGGGTGTGCGTGAGCGATATTCACAAAAAAGTCGGATTGTCGCAATCCACCGTATCCCTTTACCTGTCCATGCTGCAAAACGCCGGATTAATAAAAGCAAAACGCATTGGGCAATTTACGTATTATAAAAGGGACGAGGAAAATATTAAAAAAATGACGGAACTGCTGGCCAGGGAATTGTAAATCCCGCTCGGGTCGGCCGCCGCTGCTTGATCCTTGCAGGAAACGCATTTTTGTTTTATGATTATATCGATATTTTTAGATATTTATTATTATAGATTCGGAGGGGACGCTGATGAACCGCTTTGAGCAGCATAGAGGGTATTCGCGCCTATTTAAACAAGACAACCTGACGCTCGGATTGTTCTTTCCGTTGGAATCGTACGAAGGCAGCGTTCCGGAGATGAACTTGGAAAAGCAAATGAAGCTGGCCAAAAGAGCCGAGGAGCTCGGTTTCGCCGCCTTGTTCGTCCGGGACGTTCCGCTGCACGACCCCTATTTCGGAGACGTGGGCCAAATTTACGATCCCTGGGTCTATTTGGGGTATCTGGCCGCCAACACCCGGGACATCGCGCTGGGCACCGCCAGCATCATTCTCACGTTGCGCCATCCTTTGCATGTGGCCAAAGCCGCCGCTTCCGTCGACCGCCTTTCCGGCGAACGGCTGATTCTCGGCGTGGCGACCGGGGACCGTCCGATCGAATTCCCCGCTTTCTCGGTCAACCCCGGCGAGCGCGGCGCTTTGTTCCAGGAAGCCGTTTCGGTTATGAAAACGGCGTGGAAGGAGAGCTTCCCGACGATTCAATCGCCGCGCGTCGATATGACGCAGGGGGATCTTCTGCCCAAACCGCGCCTGGCGGATATTCCCGTGCTGGTAACCGGCCACAGCCTGCAGTCCGAGGAATGGATTGCCGAACACGGCGACGGCTGGATGTATTATCCCCGAAATGTGAAATTCCAGGCGGAGCTGATTAAAAATTGGCGGTCGCACACCGATCAGTTTAAACCGTTCACCCAATCCCTGTATATCGATTTGACCGAGGATCCGAACCATCCGCCGGTTCCCATCCATTTGGGGTTCCGAATCGGGCGCAATCCGCTGCTTGATTTCATTCGCTTTTTGAAGCAAATCGGCGTCAACCACGTGATCATCAATCTGAAATACGGCCATCGTCCGGTGGAAGAAGTGATCGAAGAGCTGGGCGAAGAAGTCGTGCCGCATTTTCCCGCATTGACGGGCAAGCAACAGGAACATTCGTGAGCGGACGAACCCCGGCTGTCTCGCGGCCGGTTGGCTTCGCCAGGATCCGTTAAGGAGTGGCTGCTGTGAAAGTGCTGACGATCGTTTCGCATCCGAGAAGAAATTCCCTTACGTTTGCCGTTGCCGAACGCTTCGTTCAAGGCCTGACCGATGCCGGCCATGAAGCGGAAGTGGCGGACTTGTACGGGGAGGAGTTCGATCCGCTTGTCTTCGAAAAAGACGAGCCCGATTGGGACAACCCCCAAAAGCGCTATTCCGCGCGCGTTTACGCCGAGATGGAACGGCTGAAACGAAACGAAGGGCTGGCGTTTATCTTCCCGTTGTGGTGGTATTCCCTGCCGGCCATGGTCAAAGGCTATATCGACCGCACGTGGAACTATGGCTTCGCTTACGGCGGATCGAAGCTTCCGCACAAAAAAGTATTATGGATTCCGCTGGTCGGGGAGACGGAAGAAAGCTTGAAAAAACGGAATTTCGATACGATGATTTCCCATTATCTGAATGTCGGTCTGGCCGGGTATACGGGCATTTCCCAATCGGAAGTGGCGTTTCTGTACAACACGCTGGCCGAGGATATGGAGAGCGGGGAAGAGATCGGCAAGCATTACGACAATCTGCTGCAACGAGCGTATGCGTTGGGGCAACGCTACGGCGATTCCGTGGACGCGGGAATCGGTTCGGCGGGAAGGAGGGACTGACGCGATGGCTTACCGTGTTTATGCGATGGATTTTTCCTTTTACAACTCCATGGGCATTTACAGCTTTGAAGCGCGGTGCGAGATGCTGAAAGAGATCGGGTACGACGCCATGCATATGTCCGTCTGGCACGGAGAGCGGTGGCGGGATGCGGCGAAGCTTGCCGGCGTCAAGGAAAAATACGGGCTGGACGTCGCGGGCGTGTACGTCGTGCTGGATTTGTCTTTGGGCGAGGACCACCCGAAAAATCAAGGCATCCTGAAACTGCTGGAGACGATCGAGGGATGCTCGACGGTTGAACTGGCGATCCAGTCCGTAGGCGGCCGTCTGCGTCCGTCGGACCCGGCGGGCGACGACATCGCGGCGAAGTGGCTGGAAAAAGCGCTTAAGATTTGCGAGCGGCGGAACATCGACCTCCTGCTGTATACGCATCTGTCTTTCTGGATCGAACGCCACGAGGATGCGGTGCGGCTGTGCCGGCGGTTGAACCACCCCAATCTGGGCATCGTGTTCTGCGGCTACCACTGGTACGCCGTCGACGGAACCAACCTGACGGGCATTCTGGAGGCGGCTGCGCCGTACCTGAAGCAAGCGAACCTGTCCGGCAGCCGCCGGAATCCGCACGGATTCGGCAACGTGGCGACGATCGAGCCGCTGGACGAAGGCGAGCTGGATAACTTCGCTTTGCTTGGAGCGCTGAAAAAGATCGGTTTTGATGGAATGATCGGTTTTCAGGGCTGGAGCGAGGGGGGCGACGCCTACGCGAAGCTGAAACGGTCGCTCCAGGCTTTCCGCGACATGGAACGGCGCCTTGAGGCTCATCCGCATTGGGCGGAATTGAAATTGCTGCCGTAACCTGACCGCTCCGTCTCCGCCGGAGGACGCCGATTTTTTCGGTGGCATATTCGGGAGGGTTACGATATAATGTGACATTATACGTTTGCAGCTCAATGCGATTATGCGCGCCAACGCTGCAACGTTTCACAATTGAATACTTTGGGAACAGGTGCTTTGGACCCTTCGTCCAAGGCTTAAAAGGGAAGACCGGTGCAAATCCGGCGCGGTCCCGCCACTGTAACAGAGGAGCCGCAGCGCTTGGCCACTGACCGCAAGGTTGGGAAGGCTGCTGACAAGGCGTAGATTCTGGAGCCAGGAGACCTGCCTGTTCTAACAACACTGCTTTGACCTACGGGAGATAGGGAGGTGTTAAAGATGGCGTCCGTCTTATGCGAAACAAACAAGAGGGGCATCTTTATCCTGCTTATTTTAGGATAGGGATGCCTTTTTTATTTGCGGCCTGCTGCTATCACTTAAACCTTGCGAGGAGTGCTGAACATTGATCAAAAGCGGTAATTTGGGTTACCCCAGAATCGGAAAAAATCGCGAATGGAAAAAAGCGCTTGAAGCGTTCTGGTCCGGCAAGCTGGATGAAAAAAGCTTTCTCGAGCAGCTGGCGGAAATTCGGCTGGACGGCCTAAAGCGCCAGCGGGAGAAGGGCATCGACCGGATTCCGGTGGGCGACTTCACCTTGTACGATCATATGCTGGATACGGCCGTCATGTTCGGATTGGTTCCCAAACGGTTCGACTACAAAGGCGGCGCGGTTCCGCTTTCCGTCTATTACGCCATGGCCCGCGGCGACCGGGAGGCGACGGCGTGCGAAATGACGAAATGGTTCAACACGAACTACCATTATATTGTGCCGGAATTGGCGGATGCGGCGCCGGCGCTGACCGAGAATCGCCCGCTTTCCGCTTACCGGGAGGCCAAAGCGAAGCTCGGCATTGCCGGCAAGCCGGTGATGGTCGGCTTGTACACGTTTTTGAAGCTGTCCAAAGGCTATGAACCGGAGCAGATCGGGGCATGGATCGACCGGCTGCTGCCGCTCTATGTCCAGGTGTTCAAGGAACTGGAAGCCGAAGGCGTGGAATGGGTGCAGGTTGACGAGCCGATTCTCGCCACTTCCTTGACGGAGGAGGACATGAAGCGCGTAAGCGCCATTTACGAGGCGCTGGCCCAAGCGGCTCCGCGGTTGAAGGTCATGCTGCAAACGTATTTTGAAGCCGTCGATCACTACGAAGCCGTCATTTCCCTCCCCGTTCGGGGGATCGGACTTGATTTCGTTCACGGCTCGGAGCAAAACCTCCGCTCGTTGACTACCTTCGGGTTCCCGGAAGACAAAGTGCTTGGCGCGGGCGTGATTGACGGGCGGAACATTTGGCGTGCCGATCTGGATGCCAAGCTGGAGCTTCTTGCGCAGTTGTCCGCGGTCGTTCCCTACGAGCGCATGATCGTCCAGCCGTCTTGCAGCCTGCTTCATGTTCCGGTTACCACGGAGCCGGAAAACAAGCTGGACCCGGTTCTGAAAGCGGCGCTGGCCTTTGCGGACGAGAAGCTGGACGAGCTTGCGCTGCTCGTCAAAGCCGTTAAGGAAGGCAAGGCTGCCGTCGCGGAAGAGCTTACGGCCAGCAGGGAGGCAAGAGAAGCGCTGCAGCAGTCGCCGCTTCGCAACCGTCCATCCGTTCAGGAAGCGGTCGCCCGGCTCGACGCCCATCCTTCCCGAAGGGCGAGCAGCTTCGAGACCCGGCGGAAGGTTCAACAGCAGAGATGGCAGCTGCCGCTGCTGCCGACGACGACGATCGGCAGCTTCCCGCAAACGCCGGAAGTCCGGCAAGCCCGGCAGAAATGGAGAAAAGGCGAGTGGAGCAACGAGCAGTACGAAACGTTTATCCGGGAACAAATCAAAACGTGGATCGAGCTGCAAGAGGAGCTCGGACTCGACGTATTCGTTCACGGGGAATTCGAGCGGACGGACATGGTGGAATTTTTCGGGGAGAAGCTGGACGGATTTGCGTTTACGTCGAACGGATGGGTGCAGTCGTACGGCTCGCGCTGCGTGAAGCCGCCGGTCATCTACGGCGATGTCGCGTTCGTCAAGCCGATGACGGTTGCGGAAACGGTGTATGCCCAATCCCTTGCGAACAAGCCGGTCAAAGGGATGCTGACGGGCCCGATTACGATTCTGAACTGGTCGTTCGTCCGCGACGATATGCCGCGCGAGCAGGTGGCGTATCAAATCGCGCTTGCGCTGCGCAGCGAAGTCGAGGCGCTGGAAGCGGCGGGCATCGGCATGATCCAGGTAGACGAGCCTGCGCTCCGGGAAGGGCTGCCGCTCAAACGCGACAAATGGGCGGATTATTTGGATTGGGCGGTCCGGGCTTTCCGCCTTTCGACCTCCACCGTGAAGGACGAGACCCAGATCCATACGCATATGTGCTACAGCGAGTTTCACGATATTATCGACGCCATCCGCGCGCTGGATGCGGACGTCATTTCGATCGAGACCTCGCGCAGTCACGGCGAACTGATCGAAAACTTTGAAAACAACACGTACGACAAGGGAATCGGGCTCGGGGTATACGATATTCACAGCCCGAGGGTGCCGTCCGTCGAGGAAATGGTCGCCATGATCGACCGGGCGCTAAGGGTTCTCGATCCGGCGCTGTTCTGGATCAATCCCGACTGCGGGTTGAAAACGCGCAAGCAGGAGGAGACGGTCGCTTCGCTGCGGAATATGGTCGAGGCAACCAAGATTGCCCGGGAAAAATACGCTGTGAAGTCCTGAGGTTCATAAGAAAAAGCCGGGTCATCCTGACGGATACCCGGCTTTTTTCGGGGAACGAGTTTTTAGTTGCCGGTGAAGCGGGCAATCTCCTGCTTCTGGCCGTTGATGACGAGTTGAAACACGTCGGGCCGGCTATAGTGGCCCGTCACATCAAAGTCGAAGCGGCTTTGCGTAACTTGGGACAGGTCAAGCTCGGCCGTCAGGATGCCTTCCCGGTTGTAGAGCGGTTCCGCCACATAGTCTCCAAGCGGGCCGACGATGGCGCTGCCGCCTCTGCACAGAATGTCGGGATCGGACCGAATGTCTTCGTAGCAGGCCAAGTCGTCGGGATACGATTCTTTCGTCACAAACTGGTTGCAGGACACGACAAAGCAGCGGCCTTCGCAGGCAATGTGCCGCAACGTGGCCTGCCAGGTGTCGCGCGCATCCGCGGTGGGTGTAATCAAGATGTCAATGCCTTGCGCATACATGGCCATGCGGGCAAGCGGCATATAATTTTCCCAGCAGATCAGACCGCCGATCCGGCCGAAAGGAGTATCGATCACCGTAAGCGTGCTGCCGTCCCCTTGTCCCCACAAGAGCCGTTCGGCCCCTGTCGGCACCAGCTTTCGATGTTTTCCCAATACGCTTCCGTCCGGCCCGATATACACGATGGAATTGTATAACGTGCCGGTGCTGAATTCCCGATCCCGCTCCACCACGCCTACAACCAGATAAACGCCGGTCTCACTGGCCAGCTCGCCCAACTCGTCCGTTTCGGCGCCCGGCACCTCGATCGCGCTGTTCCAGTAGCGTTCCCAGTCTTGTCTGCCGGCCGAATCCCGGCTGCCGACGCGCGTGCCGAAATACAAGCCCCGCGGGTAGCCCGGCAGGAACACTTCCGGAAATACGACGAGATGGGCGCCTTGCCCGGCCGCTTCCCTTGTGTTGCTTCTGATTTTGTCCATCGCGGACCGCTTGTCGAACAGAATCGGCGCCGTTTGCACGACGGCGACACGTATCCGGCGCTGCTTCATTCCCTCATCCCCTTTCGCCCAGATTGGTTCCGGTAATAATGGGCAAGCTCCACGATCATCGCGCCCATCCGTTCGATGTCCGGCGCCAGCACCCGGCTGACGCCTTCTTCCCTCAAAGCCTCGGCCGTGACTTTTCCGACCGCCGCCGCGAGCACCCGCCGGTTCAGGCTTTCCGTAATTTGCCGGTCCAGGCCGTTCTGTTTGGCAAATTGATAAAAATAACGAACCTGCACCGCGGACGTGAAGCAGACGGCATCGACGGACGCGTCCGCAATTTCCTGGCACAACCGGCGCGACACCTGAGCGTCCGGCGGAACATGCTTGTACGGCAAAATCGCCCGGACTGCGGCCCCTTTCCGTTCGAAAAAGCCGACCAAGGACGGCATGGGTTCGCCATGCAATTGAACGGTTACCCCTTGACCTTCGAAATCGTAAGCCTCAAGCTTTCGGATCAGTCCTTGCGTCGTCCCGTCGTCGTCGTCGGCAACCGGCTCGATGCCAAGCTGCTTGAGTTTCGCCAAGGTTTTATAGCCTCTTGCCCCGACTTTGGACTGCTTCACAATGTCGAGGAGCGGCGATCGGACGCCGATCCGTTCCGCCTGATCCAACAAGGCTTCCAGTCCGGTTCCCGTCGTGAAAATGAACCAATCGGTCCCGCTTTCCAGCACTTGAAGCAGATCGCGCTTCACTTCGTCTTCTGCCAGCACCAGGGTCCCTTGCTGCGGACGGACGACGGGAACGCCGCCTTGTCTCTCGATAATTTCGCTCATTTCGCTTATTTTGCGGGACCCCGCAATGACAATCCGTTTTCCCTCCAGCGCTTTGGCCATTCCGGGTACTCCTCCCAGCCCTTGATCTTATGCATGATTCGCGCTTCCGTTATGCGTTCCCGGCGCTTCGGAACCGTTCCAAGCCAACGCGGCGCCAATAGCTGCCGAAGTCCTCGCCTTGTTCCCGCTCATGGGCGAACGCTTCCAGCACAGGGCGAACCGCGTCAACCAGCCGATCGAACGGGACCGCTTCCCGAAACCGCTCGTTCAACGCCGTGCCAAGCGCACTGCCGCCCAGAAAAATATCGTACTTGCCGCTTGCCCGGCCGATAAAGGCGATGTTGGCGTTATAAGGACGGGCGCAGCCGTTCGCACATCCGGTCATCCGGATCATAACGGTCTCGCCGGCCAGGCCGAGTTCTTCGAACAGCCGCTCGAACGGCGGCAGCAGATCGGGCAAAGCCCGCTCCGATTCGGCCAGGGCGAGTCCGCATGTGGGGAGCGCGACGCACGCCATCGTATTTTGCCGGACCGTAGACAGCTCCTGCGGAAGCGGCACGCCCGCGGAGCGCAGCCGCTCTTCGACCGCCGGGCGAAGCTCGTCCGGGATGCCGCTCAGGATCACGTTTTGCTGCGCGGTGAAGCGAACGGTCGGCCGAAACTCAAGCACAAGGTCGCGAAGAACCGATTTCAGTTGCATGGTCTCGGTATCTTTAATGCGGCCATATGGAACGAACAGGCCCAGGAAACTCGTTCCGTCGCCCTCGCGATGCCAACCGAGATGGTCGTGCCCGTTATGCCATTGCAGCGTTCGCGGCGGCTCCAATTTCCGTCCGAGCCTGGCCTCGACCTCTTGCCGGAACCAGTCCAGTCCTCGCCGGTCGATTAAATATTTCATGCGGGCGAACCGGCGGTTCGAGCGGTCTCCGAAGTCCCGTTCGATGGTCACGATGGCCACGCAGGTGTCGAGGATCGTATCGACGACATCCTTCCTGGACACATAGCAGAGCGGGCTCGCCAGCCTCGGGTAGGTCGACTGATCGACCGCCGTCCGGCCCATGCCGCCGCCTGCCAGCACGGTGTAGCCCGCGACGCGGCCGTCCTCGATATGCGCCACGAGGCCGATGTCGTTGTCGTAGACATCGAGGCAGTTGTCGCCTTCCGGTACGATCGCAACCTTGAACGGATGCGGGCGCGGATCATCATGGAGTAATGCTTCTCTTTGCCTTCCTTCACCAGCTTGGACCGCAAGTCCCGATCGTCCTGCTGGTACACGCCGTGGAACTTCAGCACCTGGATGTCCTCTTCCGAGAACATCGGCTTGCCATCCTGAAGGGCTTCCTTGATGGTGCCCCGCAGGTAGCGGCTTTGCCGCTTAATCGCTTCGATCTTCGATTCTTTTTCCTTGCCCTGAATGGTCAAGAACGATCCCTCCCCGCAGAATTCCGATTTGTTGACTATGATAAAAGAAAGAAGACAAAAACAAACCATCCAATTCGAGGCGAATAACACCATCCATGTTCAACGAATCGCCAGACATTTGTCATGGCTTCGAGGAAAAACGCGCCTTCCGCTTTCGAAAATGGTGTATGATAAAAGGCGCAGATGATGGTTTATTCGATATCCAAACCGGAGGAGGCGGAGATCGTGTGGAAGCCCGATCGCCAAAGCAAACAACCTCTCTATCAACAAATTGCCGACGATCTCGAACGGCGCATTTCCTACGGCGAATTTCCGCCGGGCAGTTTGCTTCCTTCCGAACGAAAATTGGCCGAGCAGTTGGGCGTCAATCGCAGCACCGTCATTATGGCTTTCGCGGAGCTTCGTTCGCTTGGCATCATCGAAAGCCGGACAGGCAGCGGAACGCGGGTCAGCAAAACGAAATGGGGAGCCACGCCCAGGCATACCCCGAACTGGCGCCGGTATGCGGAAGGCGGGAGTTTCCTGCCCAACCTGCCTTTTTTGCGGCGCATCCGCGAGGCGCTCACGCAGCATCCGTCGCTCATCGATTTTGCGAGCGGCGAGCTGGCGGCGGACTTGTCTCCTATTGAGGAAATCGCGGCGCTCATGAGCGAAAACCGGTCCATCCCTTATTTGGGCTATGACAATCCGCAAGGGTATATCCCGCTCCGGCAGGCGCTGGTCTCGTATCTTCGCGACTATCGGGGCATACAGGCGACCGAATCGTCGATTCTCATCACGTCCGGTTCGCAGCAATCGTTGTATTTGATTACGCAATGCCTGCTGTCTCCGGGAGACGCGGTGGCCATCGAAGATCCTTCATACTGCTACTCGCTGCCCATGTTCCAATCGGCCGGGCTGCGGTTGTTCCGGCTTCCCGTCGACCGCCAAGGAATCCGTCCCGAGGACATTCGTTCCTTATACAAAAAACATCGCATCAAAATGGTGTTCGTGAATCCGAACTTTCAAAATCCGACGGGCACGGTGCTTAACGCCGAACGGCGGAGGCGGCTGCTTGACGTGGCGAGCGAACTGGGGCTTCCGATCGTGGAAGACGATCCCTTCAGCTTGACGGCCTTCGAGGGGAACCCTCCGCCGCCGCTGAAATCGATGGATCCGGTCGGTTCGATCCTGTATATCGGTTCCTTCTCCAAAATCGCGGCTTCCGGGCTGCGCATCGGATGGATGGTCGCTCCGCACTCCGTAGTCGATCGGCTCGCCGATGCCAGACAGCAGATGGATTTCGGCCTCAGCATCATTCCGCAGCAGGTTGCCGCGCAGTTTCTGCGGTCGACCTATTTCGGTCCCCATATGGAGCGTTTGCGCACGCAGCTTCTCTATAAACGGGATTTGCTGATCGAAGCTTTGCAAAGAGAATTGCCGGGACTGGTCGAATTTACGGTTCCTCAAGGCGGATTGCACTTGTGGTGCAAGCTGATTCCCGAAGTCCACGACGGCAAGCTGCTGGATGAAGCGATCCGAAGGGGAGTCGTCTTCGTGCCGGGAAGCGTCTACGGATCGGATTCCGGCTTTGTGCGGTTTACGTTTGCAAGACCGGAAACCAAGGATATCGTTCCGGGGATCGCGAAGTTTGCGGAAGCGCTGCGGAAAATGATCGGTTAACCCTGCCGACAAGAACAACCGCCGGACAAGCGTTCCTCGGCGGTTGTTCCTTCGTTTTATCAGGTTCGAATCGCGCCTTACCTGTTCAACAACGCAATAAAGATAATGACCACCACGACAATGCCGACGACATAAATCCCGCTAAGACGTATCCATTTCCTCCCCGTATGCCGGAAATAATCGGGGTTTTCTTCCTTGTTGCTTTTCGACAGGCCGATCATCAACGTCCCGATCAGACCCGAAACCATGACGATCACGACGGCGGCCAGCAGCCAAGTTGTATTCATCTCCGATTTCCCACCTGCCATCTGGATTTTGCTCGCGGCGCTCAACATGGAACGCCGCGCGTTGTCCGCGCTCAACCTTGTTCCATTATAAAGAGCAACCGGCTTTGCTTTCACCAGCCAATTGCGCGTCAATCCAACCCATCCAATTGCCCTCCGGCGAAAGCGGCCGATGGTATCATTTTCTCCATTATAGACGTTCTTACACTTTGAAGCTGACCTGGGAAGCGGCATACACCAAATCCTATAAAGATATCAAGCAGACGAAAAGCCAATCTTACAAAACGAACGTTTCGTAAGATTGGCTTTTGTTTTCCCGCCCCTGATTCGAGATAACCTTACAATTTCGGAGCGGATTGACGGCCGTTCCGGGCCCAACCTCCCGCGAAAGCCAAGAAGCTTCCTTTCAAATGGAAACGGACGGCCGCATCCAAAAAAACAAAATTATCATTTTGTTAGGTTAGTGGAAAATGGAACCATGATAAACACATTCATTATAGTTCAATAGAACCAAAAAATCCAGACGTTTCTTCCACATTATTCTACAAAATTAGACATAAAGGACTAGAGAGAAAATGACTCCAAAGCTTCATCGACCATGTCGTCATTGATTCCAATGTACCGCAAGGTGACGGACGGGCTGGAATGCCCGAAAATGTATTGCAGCATCGCTACGTCTTTAAAACGCTGATAAAAATGATAACCGAACGTTTTGCGCAAGGTATGGGTTCCAATCGCGCCTTCGACGTTGCACGCTTTTGCGGCGTCGTGGATGATTTGCCATGCCTGCACGCGGTGAATCGGCTTTCCCCCTTTTCTGGACGGAAACAGATAATCCGAATCGGCAAGATTTTGGGTATATTTCTCGATTTCTTTCCTCAGCGCGTTTGTAATGACGATTTTCCGGGCGTTTCCCGTTTTCTTCTCCCTTACTTTCAAGTGCTTCGTGTGCAGCACGTCCAGAACCTTCAAAGGGAGGATGTCGCTGATCCGCAGACCGGAGTTGATGCCGAAGACGAACAGAAAATAATCGCGATAAGAACGTGCCAGCAAATAGTTTTTGATTTCCTGAATTTTGTCCAAATCGCGTATGGGTTCAACCGCATTTGCTCCACGTCTTGTTGCCATGATCGAGAACACCTCATGATTTCGAATAATGCAATATATAATTCAATATGTTAGATTGAATTCCCTTTCGGGAGCGTCCGAAATGACCGTAAGCCTTTATTTTAAAGGCTTTTTTTTGTTTTTTGAAGCGTTTCCCGGACCTAACAAAATGATAATTTTGTTCGATTCAAAAAAGGGGGGACCTTGCGTCCGGCAGGAATGGCTTCCCGATATCGAGCGTCCCGGCGCTACCGCCGCCTAAACCGACACATCCAGAACGAGGGCTGAAAATGCAACTGACGACCGATGAAGAATTGTTGAAGCTGTTGAAGTACAGCGAAAACGAGTTGTTTACGTTAGCCGAAATCCATAAGGCATTAGCGCAAAACCATATTCTAACGACGATAGAGGACTTGCGCAAAAGGGTGCATTCGTTATTTCGCGACGGGTACTTGGGGAACGAACCGACCGGAGACGGAGTGCATGTCTACTATTTGATTTACTGCCCGGAGCACGATCCCTTGACGAACGAGCCGTCTTAGGTTCGGCCCGTTCCGGATGCGACCGTTCTGAACATTTAACGCCAGGAGGAACATCGATGGAAAAGAAACTTGCGAAACCGGCCGCCGCTCAAGGCAAAGGAGGCGCGCCGCGATCCGTTCATGCCGATCAGATCGAGAAAAAGAGAGAGTTCGCCCGAAAGCAGGCGCTGGACAAGGTGAAGGCGAGAACATTGGCCAAGCAGCAGCAGCTCGCGGAGCGGATCGCGACCGCGACCGAACAGCTTGCCGCAGGGATAGAAGAAGCGAGCGGCGCGGCGGAAGAGCTTAGCGCAAGCGTCGGGCAAATTGCGAAAGGCGCCAGCGAGACTTCTTCGGCGGCGGAGGAATCGAGGGCTGCCATTAACCAGATCGAGAAGGCGTCCGTCGTGGCGGACGCGAACGCCAGGGAGTCCCTTCAGCGCGTGGATGCGGCGAAAGAGCTGATCGAGAATACGTCCAAAGACATTGAAACGATGATTCGGGGAATCCAGACCGCGGCCGAAGCCAACATCGAGTCGGTCAAGCTGGTCGGCGATTTGGAAAAGCAGTCGGATGAGATCGGCGATATTGTGCAGGCGGTCGTGCGAATCGCCGACCAAACCAATCTGTTGGCCTTAAACGCCGCGATCGAAGCCGCCAGAGCCGGCGAGCATGGCAGGGGATTTGCCGTCGTGGCCGACGAGGTCCGCAATCTGGCCGAAATATCCGAGAAGTCCGCAAGAAACATCCGGGAATTGGTGACGGAGATTCAAAATAATGTAAAGATCGTCGTGAGCGACATTGAAAACGCCGGGAAAGCCACGAATGCGGAGGTGGAAAAAGCCAAGAAAACGACGGAAGATCTGATCAAGATCGACGAGGAAATCGTGGCGGTCAAGAACGGCGTCGCCGAAATCTCCCAGAATGCCGCCGATGCCAGCAAGGGCGCCTCCGAATTCCTTCGCCTCGTCGAACAGATTGCGGCGGCAGCCGAACAGCAAAGCAGCGCCACCGAGGAAGTGGAGCAATCCTTGCAGCTGCAAAACCGGGCTTTCGACGAGCTGAATGCGGCCGCTTCCGAATTGGCCCAGATGGCGGAAGAGCTGAAGGTCTCGACCGACACCCAGAAATCGTCCGAAGCTCTCGCCGCCGCGGCGGAGGAATTGGCCGCCAACGTAGAGGAGGCCCATTCCACATCCGGCGAGATTATGAAGGCGATGGAGCAAATTTCGGCGGGCGCGGAGATGCAGGCGGAGCTTACCGAGAAGTCTTCGCTGTTTGCCGAGAAGCTTGTGGTGGCGGCAAGACAAATGAACGAAAGGGCGCAGGTCTCTTCGGAGAAGGTGGCCGAGCTGCAAAAACTGATCGAAAGCAACAAAATCGCGGTAGAGGACATGATCGCCGGCATTTCGGCTTCGGCCGACGCCAGCCTGGTCGCGGCCCGAAACATCAAAAATCTGGAGGAAACCGTCCGCAAGATCGACAAAATCGTGGACGCGATTGTCAATGTGACCATTCAGACCAACATGCTGGCGGTAAACGGGTCTATTGAAGCGGCCAGGGCAGGGGAATTCGGCAGAGGCTTCTCGGTAGTAGCCGGCGACATACGGGCGCTGGCCAATGAATCCGCCGAGAATACGGACAAGATCAAGGATCTGGTAAGAAGCATTCAGACCCAGATTCAAAGAGTCGCAGCGGATATCGACGTTTCCAGCAAGACGTCGTTCGCCGAAGTGGAGAAAGCGAAGAAGATTACGCACAATCTGAACGTGATCGAAGAAAGCATGATCCGAATCAGCGCGGGAACGAAGGATACGGAAAGGGGCTCGGAAGAATCGCTGGTCGCGTTGGAACAGGCCAGAAAAGCGATCGAGCAGATTGCCATTGCCGCTCAGGAGGCCAGCAGGGCTACGCAGGAGGCGGCAAGCGCGGCAACCGAGCAGGCAAAAGGCATGCAGGAGTTGGCCGAAGCCATTGAGGAAATATCCGGACTTGCGGACGAACTTCAAAATATGTAGCGGGCGGGAGGAGAGGCTATGGCGTCTTCCGAAAGAAATGCGGGTTTTCACGAATGCCAACTGGTTACCTTCCATCTTGGGGATGACGAATTCGGTGCGGACATCGTACATGTAAAGGAGATCGTGAGAGTTCCCGAAATCACCAGAGTGCCGAATGCGTTGAGTTACGTCGAAGGGGCCTGCAACTTAAGGGGCCATGTCCTGCCCATTATCGACGGAAGAGCCCGCTTCCATATGGAGAAGAAAGAAAGGAACGAAAACAGCAGGGTATTGGTCGTCGAGGTAAACGGCAAAGCGACCGGAATCATTGTCGATCGCGTGTCCGAAGTCGTTCGGGTCAGCGCTTCGGACATCGAGGCGCCTCCGCAAATCGCACAACATGCAGAGGCGGATTACGTGAACGGAATTGTCAAGCTGGATAACGGAAACCGGCTGATCATGCTGCTTGACATCGTCAAAGCCGTTAACGGAGACGGCGGGGCAAGGGAGCAAACGGCGGAGCAGGACGCTTCGGGCGGCCGGTTTTGGGAGCCCAGCGTCGAGCCGGCGTCGGATGCCGCCGCCGATGAACAATTGGTGTCCTTCCTGCTTGGCAAAGAGGAATACGCGATCGGGATCATGCAGGTCAAAGAAATCATTCGCGTCCCCGAACGAATGAAGGTTCCGAACTGCGAAGCCTATGTGGATGGGGTCGTATCCATTCGGAACCGTCTTCTTCCCATTCTCAACCTGAGAACCTATTTTGGCATGGAGCCCGAGGCGATCACCGATCAGACCCGAGTGCTGGTTGTGGATATGGGAGGCTTTTCGGCCGGCATGATCGTAGATAAGGTATCCGAGGTGCTCAGGGTGCCCTCCGGCCTGATTCAGCCCCCTCCAAAGTTCCTTGCGCAAAGCGGCGAGCAGCTTAAAGGGGTGGCCAAGCTCGATGGCGGCAAACGGCTGATCATGCTGCTCGACCCGTCGAAAATCATGTCTGCCGATGCATACAGGCTGATCGGCGGTCTGGAGGAAGCGCCGCAAGAAGCCGGCGAGGCGGAAAGCTTCGAAAGACAAAATATGGATGAGGAACAGTTGGTCGCGTTCAAAATCGACAATGAAGAATACGGGATCAAAATCAGGGAAGTGCAGGAAATCAACCGGATGACCGAAGTCACCAAGGTTCCCCGCGCCCCCTCCTTCATCGACGGCATCGTGAATTTGCGGGGGAACATCATCCCGGTTCTGAATGTAAGAAAGCTTTTCGGCCTTTCCGATAAGGCCGTGACGGATACGACAAGGATCATCATTGTCGACTCGGCCGGGGAAAAAACCGGAATCATCGTGGATTCGGTGTCGGAAGTGCTGCGTTTTGAAAAAGCGCTGATCGAGCCGCCGCCGGAACTGTTGAAGAGCGGGATTGACAGCAGCTATGTAGAAGGCGTCGGCAAACTCGACGAGGGGAAAAGGATGGTCATGATCCTGCGTCTGGATAAGGTGCTGGGCTGCGCCCAAATTTTCGCATAATGCGGCCGGTTGCGCCCAGGCGACGTGCCGTTTTCCTGGGCCGGTCCTATGTCGGCCTTATTTCTGCAGGTGATGGTTGTGAAGAACAAAATCAAAGTATTGGTTGTAGATGATTCCGCATTGATGCGAAAAGCATTGCGTGAATTAATTACGACAGACCCGGCTCTGGAGGTGGCGGGGGTGGCAAGGGACGGGAAGGATGCCATTGAAAAGGCCAGGGAAATCCAACCGGACGTCATCACGATGGACATCAACATGCCCGAGATGGATGGCCTCACCTCCATGCAGTACATCCTGAACGAAAACCCTGAAATCCCGGTGATCATCATCAGTTCCTTAACCCGGGACGGGGCGCTTGCCACCTTCGAGGCATTGGCGCTGGGCGCGTTTGATTTTGTGGCCAAGCCTTCCGGAACCGTATCTTCGAACCTGTATATTGTCGGAAAAGAGATTATCGAAAAGATCAAGCTCGCCTACAAGCATGCCAATCGAACAAGCCTGAAGAACAGAATCCGGACCCGAAGCTCCTTCTCGAAGGCAAGGGACGCCGAGGATTGGGCGAAATCCGGTGCGGACCGGAGCCCCGAATTGTCCAAGGTTGTCGTAATCGGCGTGTCCACGGGCGGGCCGGGAACGTTGATGGACGTTCTGCCCATGCTGCGGGCGGACCTTAGGGCTGCGCTTATCGTTGTTCAGCATATGCCGCCGACTTTTACTTCCTCTTTTGCCAAGAGGCTGGGAAAAGCCTGTCCTTTTCCGTTCAAAGAAGCGGAGGCCGGCGATGTGCTGGCGGACGGAAGAGGGTATCTGGCGCCCGGAGGCTACCAGCTGCTTGTTCACAGGGACGGCAGAATGCTTCGGCTTTCGGCCAGCCCCGTGACCCCATTCATGCCCAGCGTGAACGTGACCATGGAATCCGTGCTCAGGGCATACGGCGGCAAAAGAGTGGTCGGCGTCCTGATGACCGGCATGGGCGACGATGGAGCCGACGCCATGGTGAAAATCCGAGCGGCCGGAGGCGTCACGATTGCGGAAGATGAATCCACGGCGATCGTCTTTGGGATGCCGAGGGCGGCAATCGAAAGAGGCGGAGCCGAAATCGTCGTTCCATCCTACCGGATTGCCGACGAAATTGTTAAGGCTGTTCATCTAAGCTGATGGTTGCAGCGCGAGCATGCATCAAAATGGCCGTTGGCGGCTTCGCGAGGGCGGTAACATGATGGATTCGCTGTATATGACCTATCTTGAGGAAACCGAAGAATGGCTTCAGCAAGCGGAAGAATGCCTGATCCGGTTGGAAGCCGGCTACTCGATCGACGATTTGAACGCGTTGTTCAGGATCTTTCATTCCGTCAAAGGTTCATCGCAAATGATCGGATACGAGGATATAGGCAGCCTGACGCACAAGATCGAGGACATGCTGGACATGGTCCGAAAGGGCCGAATCGGCCTGGACGGCCAAATGCTGCAATTGTGTTTCAGCGGGTTGGACCATGTCAAACAACTGCTCGAGTCGAAAAAAACCACGACCGGCCACGAAAGCCGCGACGAATTCGCTCATGCCGCCGGTCTGCTGGAAGAGGAAATCGATCGAATCCTGAACGCAAATCCGGAAACGGGAAGCGGCGGAACGAATCCGGCCCGGGAAGATCGGTTGGTCAGCTCATTAAAAGGAATGAAGCGGGCGGGGGCCAATCGCTACGGCGTCTGCATTTCGTTCAGCGACGATATTCCGATGGTTTCCCCTATCCTTTTCATGATTTTTAACCAGGTCAAGGATGTCGGCTCGCTTGTCTATACCAATGTATCCGACGAGGATCTATACGGAGCTTCGGCCGACCCGAACCTTTCGTCTCTGTTCATGATCATAGAGTCGGACTTGGAGGAAGCCGAATTATACACCTATTTCGATGTGACTTATGTCGAGAAAATCGCCATCTCCGACTTCACCGAGCATCGGATGCTGAATCGGGCGGATTCGTTCGGACGGGACAGCCGCCGGTTTTTTGACGTTTTTTTTCAAGAGTTCCCCCAAATGCGTCCCGTTCTGTTTCAGGATCCGGGCAACCTCGCTCGGGAGGAATATGCCGAGCTCGTCCGCGAGCAATATCGAAAAATTCTGGAAGCGGCCGGCCTCATCCCGTTCGATGCAACGGGTTATGACCTGAAACCGGAAATCGAAGCGTTTTACGGCCTGTGTCTGGATGCGGCGGACGGGAAAAGGAGCTTAGACGGCAAGCTCGTTCGGACCCTCCGCCAAAAATATGTGGAGCTGTTCGAGAAAGCATACGGTTATGCCAGAGGAAGATACTTCTACAAAATTTACATAGCCAAACATGCCTCCTTTATGGAGGGTCTCGAAGGATTTGTCGAACGGATGGACAAATCCGGCACGCGCAGCTTGTTATTGGACTTCAGCCGGCTTGAGATGATTCATGAATCCGAACTGAACCGGTTGATCGGGCTGAAAAGGCGCCTTCGGGACATGGGGATTGCGGTGCGCCTTATTGTTCGCCATTCCTTGCGGAAAAGGCTGGTCAATATATTCGATTCCATTCGTGCGATCGAACCTTTCGAGCTGTTCGATACGGAAACGGACGCGGCGCTGGGGGGCGGTATTTCGTTTGCGGCAGATGAAACGTAATGGAGGCTTGGGAAATGAGCGGATACAGCATCATGATTGTGGATGAGGATACGGCAATATCGGAACGGCTCCACGAAACGTTCGTTTTGGCCGGTTACAGCCAGGTCGAGCTCTGCGTGGATCCCGCTCATGCCCTGGACATGTTCCAAAAGAAGAAATACCACATCGTGCTTGCGGATATGACGATGCCAAAGATCGACGGCATGGAATTTCTGAGGAGGATCAGGGAATACGACCCTTTGACGCAGGTGATTGCGATGTCGGCACATTCGACCTTGGACCGGATCTTGACTTGCCTGGAGCTCGGCGCGAACGGCTATCTCGTCAAGCCGTTCAAAAGCGACGAGCAGGTATTGGAGGTCGTGAATGATTCGGTCAAAAAATTGGAACGATGGCGGGAAGCGATTCGAGAGACGATTGCAGCCTCCCGGAGAGATCGGTGATGAAATGGTTTTGTCCGACGACCTTTTCGATAAATTTGTAAAGTTGGTTTATAGAAAAACGGGAATCTTCTACGAGCGGAATAAAAAGTATTACGTCCAGAAACGGCTTGAAAAGCGGGCCGAAATGCTGCAGTTGGACAGCATTCACGATTACTACCGCATGCTGAAGTTCTCCACGGATTCGGCCGAATTCGACAGACTGATCAACGAGCTTACGGTCAATGAAACGTATTTTTTCCGGGACTATCCGCAGCTTCGAAATTTCGCCGAAGAAGTGCTCCCGATGGTCGTAAGGGAAAAGAACAAGAGCAACAACCGTAACCTCAAGATCTGGAGCGCCGCCTGTTCGACAGGGGAGGAGCCGTACACCTTATCCATCATCCTTCATGAAATGCTGGACGAACCCGAAACCTGGAATTTGCAAATCGTTGCCTCGGATATCAATACGGACGTGCTTCGTACGGCAAGGATCGGCGTTTATGAACACAGGTCTGTCCGGGATGTGCCTCCCGAATATTTGAAAAAATATTTTACGAAACAGGATGGATCGTATCGGGTCAATCCCGACGTCAAGAAGTTCGTCCAATTCAGGAAAATCAATTTGATGGATTCGGATGCCGTTAGCCATATTACGGGCTGCGATTTTATCTTTTGCCGAAACTGCCTGATCTACTTTGACGACGAATCGAGAAAGGCGGTTTTGGCCGATTTCTACGAAAGCCTGAATCCTGGGGGCATCATCTTTTTGGGCCATTCCGAATCTGTCGGAAGAATCTCTTCGGCCTATCGCATGCAGAGGATCGGAGACGGCATCGTTTATTCAAAACCGAGATGACCGAACAAGGGCAACGTCCCTCGTCGGGTCATGGAATCGATGATGCGTGCAGTTGGGAGAGTGCATATGATGCGATATGCTTTTCATTCCGGGGATGCGGGCCTGTTAAGGACGCTTCTGGACGAGTGGAAGACAAGCCGGGAAGATCTCGAGAAGCTGGTCCTCAAGCTCGAGGTTTCCGACGATCCCGAACTGGCGGATGACCTATACAACAGGGTGCACGGGATCAAAAGGGGTTCTTCCTTTATGGGGTTGGACTTTATCGTCAGGCTCTGCCACGACATGGAGACGCTGTTGGTTGCGGTTCGGGAGAAGAACGTTGAGGCGGATGCCGAACTTATCGATCATCTGCTGATCAGCGCCGATTTGTTAAGCCATTCCCTGATCCGGCTGGCCCGGAAAGTCGAAGAGCACGATCCGGCAACGGAATTGGTCGTCGAATTTGACGATGAACGCAGCATGGATGAGATTGCCGGCAAAACCAATGCGATCTTAAACAAGCAAAAACAGCGGGAAAGTTCCGCCGGCGAAGCGCCTTCCGTGGAATCACCGGCGTCCGGGGAGCCGACGGGAGCCTTATCCGGGGAGGCCGCTTTGGAAACCGGCGGCATGGATTCGGCGCCCGATTCCGGGAGATTCCATCCTCGTCCCGAGCCGCCGCAAAAAGCCGCGTTGACGCCAGGCATGCAGAGCATACGGGTCAGCCAGGACAAGCTTGACAAGATGATGAATATGATCTCCGAATTGCTGATCGCGAAAAATGCCTTTATGCACATCGCCGCCAAATTAAACGTCGAATACGACCTTCCGGAAATGTCCAAGGAAGTGAAAAGGGTCGGCGCTTCCATCAACCGGATATCGGATGAATTGCAGAATGCCATCCTGTCCATGAGAATGATCGAGGTCAAGACGGTATTTCAAAAAATGCCCCGAATCGTTCGCGATATTTCGCAAAGCACCGGCAAGAAAATGGAACTGCGCATGGAAGGCGAACATACGGAGATCGACAAAACGATCGTCGAGCAGATCAGCGATCCGATCGTCCATTTGATTCGAAATGCGGCCGATCATGGGATCGAGTCCCCGGAAGAAAGAAAAAGGAAGGGAAAAAGCGAAACGGGGAAAATCACCCTGAGGGCGTACCATAAAAACAAACATGCCTATATTGAGATTGAAGACGACGGAAAAGGAATGGACGCCCGGCTTCTGAAGCAGAAAGCCGTCGATAAAGGCTTGATTTCAAGAGAAGACGCGGAAAACATGACGGAAAGCCAGGCAATCAACCTGATCTTTCTGCCGGGGTTCAGCACCGCCGGCCAAATTACCGAGGTGTCGGGCCGCGGGGTCGGGATGGATATCGTGAAGAGCAATATCGAGAAAATCAACGGAAGCATCAGGATTGACAGCGAAGTGGACAGGGGCACGAAAATGGTCATTCAGCTTCCGCTAACGCTTGCGGTATCCAGAGGTCTGACGGTCCGCGTATTAAACGAAACGTACATCATTCCCATCGATTACATTTCCGAGACCGTCAAAATCAAACCCGAGGAGATCCATGCGTTCAACGGCAAGTATTTCGCGCATCTCCGCGGGGAAGTCATCGGCATCGAATGGCTGAGCAAGCTGTTTCTGCTCGGCGAAAGAACGACGGACCATGAAGAGTTGAATACGGTTATTGTCTCCAATGGGCCGGAAAAATTCGGCCTTGTCGTGGACAAGCTGAAAAACGAACAGGAATTCGTCATGAAAACGTTGGACGGGCACCTGGCGGGCATACCCGGCATTTCCGGCTCCACCTTGCTGGGCGACGGACAGGTGGTCTTAATCGTGAACCCGATCGAGCTGGTGCAGCTGGCCAAAAAATAACCTTGCCCCCGGGATTTCCTCCGGGGGGCGTTCAACGTAAGGGCTTACATAAACCGGGTGACGCCGACTGCCGGTCAGCCTGCCATTCGGTCTTCGTTCAGAAGAACCGTTTTATTTTTCTTGTGCAATCCTTTTTTGTAGTATACCCCGATCAGAATGGCGTACCAGACCGGGCCGACCACCAGGGCGATCCGGGTTTCCGGCGAGAATGCCATCAGGACGATGACGAGGGCAAGGAACGCCAATGCCAGATAAGAGCTGTAAGGCGCCCAGGGCATTTTGTAGACGAGCTGGTTCTGTTCTTCAGCGGACAAGGATTTGCGGAACCGAAGCTGCGAAATCAGGATTACCGCCCACGTCCATACCGCGCCGAACGTGGCAATGCTGGTCACCCAGGTAAAGACTTTTTCCGGAACCAGGTAGTTCAACACGACGCCTACCAGCAGCGCCAAACCGGAGACGATGATGGCCGTGCCGGGCACTCCGCTCTTGCTCAGCCTGCCGAATTTCGGAGAAGCTTCCCCTTGCTGGGCCAGGTTGAACAGCATGCGGCCGGTGCTGAAGATGCCGCTGTTGCAGGAGGACAATGCCGCCGTCAGCACGACGAAGTTGATGATGCCTGCCGCATACGGAATGCCGAATTGATCGAAGGTCATGACGAACGGGCTGCCTTTCTGCCCGATTTCGTTCCAAGGATAGATGGACATGATGACGAACAGAGCGCCGACGTAGAAAAGGAGAATTCTCCAAAAAACGCTGTTGATGGCGCGGGACAGCGTCTTTTTGGGGTTTTGCACTTCGCCGGCGGTCACCCCGATCATCTCAATCCCCAGATAAGCGAACATCACCATCTGCAAGGATAGAAGAACGCCCTTCCAACCGTTCGGCAAAAATCCGCCGTGCTCCCACAAGTTGCTGATGCCCGTAGGGTTGCCGCCGTTGCCGATCCCGAATGCGATCATGCTGATTCCAAGCACGATCATCAGGATGATGGCGACGATTTTGATGAGCGCAAACCAGAATTCCAGCTCGCCGTAGGCTTTGACGGCAATCAGGTTGACGGCGCTCATGATGATCAGCGCGGCCAATGCCCAGATCCAGCGCGGCACGCCCGGGAACCAGAATTCCATATACACGCTGACGGCCGTAATTTCCGCCATGCAGGTGATGACCCACAAAAACCAATAGTTCCAGCCGGTCAAGTATCCGAACAGGGGTCCCATGTAATTGCGGGCGTACCGGCTGAAGGAGCCTGCGACCGGGTTCTGAATCGCCATCTCCCCAAGCGCGCGCATGATAAAGAAGATGGCGATGCCGCCGATGGCATAGGAGAACAAGATCGCCGGTCCCGCCAATTTGATGGCGGATGCGGAACCGAGAAACAATCCGACCCCAATCGCCGCCCCTAAGGACATCAGGTTGACGTGCCGCTGTTGAAGCCCCCGGTTCAACTCGGTTGTTTTTTGCTGATTGCTCATGTTGAAACCCCTTTCATCATTTTTGAAAGCGCTGTCAATTCGGGGAGAAACGTGCCGAAAAAACGGAAACGTTGCATTTCATTTCGTTCGGCTCTCTTATCGTACTGCAAAAAGGTCCGTTCCGATTTGTTTCATAGTGAGAAATTTTCTTGCCGTTTTTGTGGTATTCTACAAACGTTACCCTGCCGCTCGGGCGTTGCGCCCGCTTTTGGGAAAAATTGATGCTTGGGGGGTCTGAGGATGAATCAGGACGCAAATCCGTTTGACCAAAGTTTCGACAATTTGGATACGCTGGCGGATGCCATCTACGGCGCGCTTCGCTGCCCGGTGACGATCGAGGACGCCAATCACCGGCTGCTTGCGTACAGTTCGCATGAAGACATGTCGGACCCCGCCCGAATCTCGACCATTATGGGACGCAAGGTGCCGGAAAAAGTCATCAGCACGCTGTGGAGGGACGGCGTGATGAAGCGTCTGCTGCAAAGCGAGCTTCCGATCCGGATTTCCGCGATGGAGGAAATCGGACTGGGCGACCGGGTGGCCGTCGCGATCCGCAGAAATCAGGATGTTCTCGGTTATATATGGCTTCTGGAAGTGAACGGCCCTCTCGGCGATCAGGGATTGCATCAGCTCAAGCGAGCGGCGGATGCCGCCAGATCGCAGTTGATCCAGCTTCAGATGAAGACCCGCAAAGAAGAGAAAAGTTATCATGATTTTTTCTGGCAGCTTCTGACCGGTCATCTGCAGCCGGACGAAAGGGTCCGGGACCGGGCGAAGCAGCTTGACGTGCGGCTGCCGGAACGGTATCACGTGACGGTGCTCCAGTTCGAAGAAGCCATTTCCGAAAAGCTTAAACAGCAAATCCGCTATACGCTGGAAACGACGCCTTTCGTGCGGATCGTCCTGCATGCGGTGACCGATGCGCAATTGGTTCTGCTCGCGGCGGCGCCATCCCCCTCGGTTGGCGATGAGGAGGAGCAGAAGGAAGCGTTATTTCGGATGATCCGCCAAATGAAGCAGCGTTTCGGAATTTCGCCCGTTGAAAGCGGCAGCGGAATGATCTACAGCGACTACGCGATGGTGGAGCGAAGCTACCAGGAAGCTCTGACGCTCCTGCAAATCAAGCGGCGGTTCCCCGAGGAAACGAGCTCGGCATCTGCTTACCCCGATTTGGGCTACTACCGCTATCTCCCTCACATTTTGCAGGAAAAGCAGCTGCACCGGTTCGAAAATCCCGCTCTGCAAAAATTGCGGAAATACGATCGCGAACACAACAGCGACCTGCTGCAAACGCTGGAGCTGTTTTTAAACCACGACAGCAATGTCAAAGTCACGGCGGATTTGCTTCATATTCACATTAATACGCTTACGTACCGTCTGAAGCGGATCGCCGAGATCGGGGGCATCGACCTGAACAACATGGATCAGAAAGTTACGCTCTATCTGGATTTAAAAGCGGAAAAAATGACGGAGTAACCGGGCGCTTTGTTGATTTTCACAAGGACCCGGACAACTTTTCTGGAATCCCGACAACGAAATAAAGCGCTTTCTCCCTTATACTAGCGGTAGACCGCACAAGACAAAGGGGAGATTGGACATGAAAATCGGAATTCCCAAGGAAATCAAAAACAATGAAAACCGGGTGGCCATCACGCCGGCGGGTGTAGACGCTTTCGTCAAAGCCGGACATCAAGTGATGGTCGAAAGCGACGCCGGATTGGGAAGCGGTTTCACGAATGAGGACTACGCCGCAGCCGGAGCGACGATTCTCCAGAAGGCTGCCGACGTCTGGGCGAATGCCGATATGATTATGAAAGTGAAAGAGCCTTTAGCGTCCGAATACGGCTATTTCCGCGACGGATTGATCCTGTTTACGTATCTGCATCTGGCGGCGGAGCCGGAATTGACCCGGGCGCTGATGGACAAAGGCGTTACCGCCATCGCCTATGAAACGGTGGAAGTAAACCGCACGCTGCCGCTGTTGACGCCGATGAGCGAAGTGGCCGGCCGGATGGCGCCGCAAATCGGAGCGCAGTTTTTGGAAAAGCCTTACGGCGGCAAAGGCGTTTTGCTCGGAGGCGTGCCCGGCGTGAAGCGGGCGAAAGTGACCATCGTCGGCGGAGGCATCGTCGGCACCAATGCGGCCAAAATCGCGGTCGGGCTTGGCGCGCAGGTGACGATTATCGACCTGAATCCGGAACGTCTGCGCCAGTTGGACGATATTTTCGGCGGCGACATTCAAACGATGATGTCCAATCCGTTCAATATTGCCGAAGCGGTATCGGAATCCGATCTGGTCGTGGGAGCGGTGCTCATTCCGGGTGCGAAAGCGCCGAAGCTGGTTACGGAGAACATGATCCGTTCCATGAAACCGGGTTCGGTGGTCGTGGATGTGGCGATCGACCAAGGCGGCATCATTGAAACCGTAGACCGCATTACGACCCATGACAACCCGACGTTCGTCAAGCACGGCGTCGTCCACTACGCGGTCGCGAATATGCCGGGGGCGGTTCCGAGAACGTCGACCATCGCGCTGACCAATGTGACGCTGCCGTACGCATTGCAAATCGCCAATAAAGGCGTCATTCGCGCCGTGCAGGAGAACAAGGCGCTGCTTCAAGGGGTCAATGTCGCAGCGGGCAGCGTTGCGTACAAGGCGGTGGCCGACAGCCTTGGCCACGAATACGTTCCCGTCGAAAAAGCGTTGGAAAAACTTCCGTTTGCCCTGTAATCCTTCCCAACCCCCTCGGGTTCGGCTTGCCCATACGGAATGGACAAGATGCCTGCTTGCCGGCTTCCGTATGGGTGCCGCGAAAAACGGGTTCGCTCCGGTCAGGGCGGCGCGGCCGCTTTACCCGGAGGGGGGGGCAACATGCCGCTGCGGAAAGCAGCGCGGCCAGAACGGAGGCGGCTCACATCGTGTTCAGTCATAGGGAGACTTGGGCCGAAGTTTCGCTCGACGCCATCGCGCATAACGTAAAGACGATCAAGGCGGGACTAAAGCCTTCCTGCCGCTTCATGGCGGTGGTCAAGGCGGACGGTTACGGCCATGGCGCCGTCCAGGTCGCCAAGGCGGCGCTGGAAGCCGGGGCGGATTGGCTTGGGGTGGCCCTATTGGACGAAGCCTTGCAGCTTCGGGCGGCAGGCATCGAGTGCCCCATTCTCGTGCTGGGATACACGCCTCCCGCATCCGCCGAAACGGCGGTAAAGCACCGCATCGCCGTGACCGTGTTCACCGAGAAGGAACTGGAAGCTGTGATCGCTTGTGCGGCACACCATCGGCTGTATGCCAACGTACATTTGAAAACGGATACAGGGATGTCGCGGATCGGCGTGACCGATCCGGAAACGGCCCTGGTCTTGGCGCGAAAAGCGGCAAGCTCGCCATGGGTCAGGCTGGAGGGCGTCTTTACGCATTTCGCCAGCGCCGACAGCCCGGATGAAACGTATACCCGTAGGCAATTCGAGACGTTCCTTGCCTATATCGATTGCCTGGAGCGCCACGGCATCCGGGTCCCGCTCAAGCACTGCTGCAACAGCGCGGCGAGCCTGCGTTTTCCGGACATGCATCTGGATTTGGTCCGGGTGGGCATCAGCTTGTACGGTCTGTTGCCTTTTTCCGACCCGATGCCGGGGGTGCCCGAGCTGCGGCCGGCGATGAAGTGGAAAACCCGAATTGCGGCTTTGAAGCAGGTGCCCGCCGGGCAGCCCATCAGCTACGGCTGCACGTACCGGCCGGAACGGCCGAGCTGGATCGCGACCGTTCCGGCCGGATATGCCGACGGGCTGTCCCGCCGGTTGTCCAACCGGGGCAGCATGATGATCCGCGGCCGCAAAGCGCCGATCGTCGGAAGGGTATGCATGGACCAGACGATGGTTGATGTCAGCGCCATACCCGGCGTCCGGGCGGGGGACGAGGTGCTTCTGTTCGGCCGCGACGAAGAAGGCGGCTTGCCCGTCGAAGAGATCGCATCCCTTTTGGATACGATCAACTATGAAATCGTCTGTTTGGTTGGCAAGCGGGTTCCCCGCGTTTACCTGCGGGACCGGGCGGTCGTCGAGACCGTCAACCATGTGCTCGCGAAGACGTAGTCGGCTCATCTTACGGATCGGAACTATGCACCAAGGAGGTCATCATGAACCAGCAGGTGGGGATCAGCGGTACGGGCAGAATCGGCCGGCTGTTGATCAGAAAAGCGTTTACGGCCGGCATTCCGGGGGCGCAAGTCAAGGCGATCAATTCGACTAGCCCGATCGAGACGGCGGCGCATTTGCTGAAATACGATACGGTACACGGCAAATGGGACGCCGACATCCAGGTCGAAAAGGACAAGCTGGTGATCAACGGGCAGCCGGTTGCTTTCGTCTCGGAGCGCGATCCGGCGTTGCTGCCGTGGGACAAGTACGGCATTGACATCGCGATCGACGCCACCGGCAAGTTCAACGACCGCGCGGGAGCGGTCAAGCATCTGGCGGCGGGCGCAAAGCGCGTCGTTGTGACGGCGCCCGGCAAAGATTTGGATTTGACGGTGGTGATGGGCGTCAACGAAGCGAGCTACGATCCCGATAAGCATGCGCTGCTGTCCACGGCGTCGTGCACGACGAACTGCCTGGCGCCGGTGCTGCACATTCTCGACCGCGCGTTCGGCGTCGAATCCGGCTGGATGACAACGGTTCACGCCTATACGAACGATCAAAACCATCTCGACAATCCGCACAAGGATTTGCGGCGCGCGCGGGCCTGCACGCAGTCGATCGTTCCGACTTCGACCGGAGTCGGCAAAGCGCTGTCCGGGGTGCTGCCGCACCTTGCTCCCGTCATTCGGGGCTTGTCGCTGCGCGTGCCGACGCAGGACGTTTCGCTTGTCGATTTGACGGCCGAGCTTCGCCGTCCGGTCACGAAAGAGGAAGTGCGGCAAGCGTTCAAGACGGCGGCGCAGGGGACGCTCGGAGCCTACGTCGAGTACAACGAGCTGCCGCTTGTTTCGTCGGACTACATCGGCAACGACAAGTCGGCGGTCATCGACGGGCTTTCGCTGATGGCGTCGGGACGGCAAGCGAAAGTGCTGGCATGGTATGACAACGAATGGGCGTACGCCTGCCGGGTGCTTGATTTCGTTGCTCATGTCGCCAAAAAAAACGAGATGAGGGTGAACGAACCATGGAGCAAAACATTCGTTTGATGAAGGAACCGGGGCGGGCGCCGCTGCATCTCGGCACGCTTGTCTGCCGTCACTGCGGGGAAATCATCGACACGCTGCCGACAAGCGGAGTCAAGCTGTTTTACGGAGAATGCGGGAGCAAACTTTGCAAGCCAACCAAAGGAGATCGTGCGGATGAATTCAACTAAATGGGTGTACCGTTTTCAAGATGGAAGCGCTGGCATGAGAGAACTTCTCGGCGGCAAGGGCGCCAATCTGGCGGAAATGACGAAGGTCGGCCTGCCGGTTCCCCCCGGCTTTACCGTAACGACGGAAGCGTGCCGCGCTTTCTACGCCGGCGGCCGCGTTCTGCCGGAAGGCCTGCTGGATCAGGTCGCTGCCGCCATGCAGGCTCTCGAAGCGGAAAAGGACCAAAAGTTCGGCGATCCGAAGCAGCCGCTGCTCGTCTCCGTCCGTTCCGGTTCGGTCACTTCGATGCCGGGCATGATGGACACCATCCTGAACCTGGGGCTTAACGACGAAACGGTGCAGGGCTTGGCGGAAGCGACGAACAACCCGCGTTTCGCTTACGATTGCTACCGCCGTCTCATTCAAATGTACGGCAACGTCGTGCTCGGGATCGAATCGTTTTTGTTCGAACGCGAGCTCCATCGGATGAAAGAAGCGTTTCGCTTCGCCGAAGAACGGGACGTAACGGTCGAAGGCTGGAAAAGCCTGATCGAACAGTACAAAAAGCTGATCGTAAGCCACGCGCGTGTTCCGTTCCCGCAAAATGTATACGAGCAGCTGAAAAAGGCGATCGAAGCGGTGTTTCGGTCCTGGAACAATCAGCGCGCCATCTTTTACCGGAAAGTGCACCAAATCCCGGACGACCAGGGGACGGCGGTCAACATCCAGGCGATGGTGTTCGGCAACATGGGCGACGATTGCGGCACGGGCGTCCTGTTTACGCGCAACCCGTCCACCGGGGAGAAGGCGCTGTTCGGCGAATTTCTGTCGAACGCGCAGGGGGAAGACATCGTGGCGGGCATTCGCACGCCGCTGCCGATCGAGCGGCTCGACCGGGAACTGCCGGACGTATTCGCCCAGCTCGCGCGCACGGCGGAACAATTGGAGCGCCATTACAAGGACATGCAGGACATCGAATTCACCGTGGAAAAACAGAAATTGTTCATCCTGCAAACCCGCAACGGCAAACGGACGGCGCAGGCGGCGGTGAAGATCGCGGTGCAGCTTGTGCAAGAGGGCATTCTGACCAAAGAGGAAGCGCTGCAGCGCATCGAAATGTCGCATTTGGACCAATTGCTGCACCGGGCGATCGATACGTCCGCCGAGCTTGACGTATTGGCTTCCGGCTTGCCCGCCTCGCCGGGAGCGGCGACCGGACAGGCCGTGTTCGACGCCGATACGGCGGAGCAGTGGGCGAAGGCGGGCAAACGCGTCATCCTGGTGCGTTCGGAAACGACCCCGGAAGACATTCACGGCGTGCTGGCAGCCGAAGGCGTGCTGACCAGCCGCGGCGGCATGACGAGCCACGCCGCCGTCGTGGCGCGCGGCATGGGCAAACCGTGCGTGTGCGGCTGCGAAACGCTGCGCATCGACGGCAGCTCGTTCACGGCCGGGGAACGCACCGTCCGTGAAGGCGACTGGATCTCCATCGACGGCGCGACCGGACGCGTCATCAACGGCGTCATCGCCTTGAAAGAGGCGGAAATTTCCCCCGAGCTGGCGCAACTGCTCGCTTGGGCCGACGAGGTGCGGAAGCTGCGCGTCCTGACGAACGCGGATAACCCGGAAGACGCGCGGAAAGCGCGCGAATTCGGCGCGGAAGGCATCGGCTTGTGCCGGACCGAGCATATGTTTTTTGGATCGGACCGTCTGCCGGTCGTGCAGAGCATGATTTTGGCCGAGACGGCGGAGGAGCGCGCGGAGGCGCTGGGCAAGCTGCTGCCGATGCAGCAGGAAGACTTCGAAGGCCTGTTCCGGGCCATGGACGGCCTGCCCGTGACGATCCGGCTGCTTGATCCGCCGCTGCACGAGTTTTTGCCGAATCTGGAGGAACTGCTGCAGCGCAGCATCCGCTTGTCGCTGCTCGAAAAGTGGGGGGCGGCAGACGGCGGCGTATCGCGCAGCGCCTTGGAGGCGCTGCAGGTCGCCGCTGCACAGGGAGAAGATTCGGCGGTTACGGTCGCCGCTGAAAAAGCGAAACTGGAACAGTGGATCCGCAAAGTCCGTTCGCTGCAGGAAGCCAATCCGATGCTCGGTCAACGCGGCTGCAGGCTCGGCATCGTTTTCCCCGAAATCTACGAGATGCAGGCGGAGGCGATTTTCCGCGCGGCTGTGAAGTGCCTGGCGGAAGGCGTGCGCGTCGTGCCGGAAGTCATGATTCCGCTGGTCGGCCACGTGAACGAGCTAATCGCGATGCGAAAGCTGATCGACCGCGTGGCCGGGCGGATCCTGGGCGAAGCGGAGAGCGGACTCGCGTACAGGGTCGGCACGATGATCGAGGTGCCGCGCGCCGCGCTGACCGCCAGCCAAATCGCGTTGCATGCCGACTTCTTCTCCTTCGGCACGAACGACCTGACGCAAATGACGTTCGGCTACAGCCGCGACGATGCGGAAGGCAAGTTTCTGACCCATTACGTCGAGCATAAGCTGCTGCCGCATAACCCGTTCCAAACGATCGACGCGGAAGGGGTCGGCCAATTGATCGTTTGGGCAACGGAACAAGGCAGGGCAGCGAAGCCGGACTTGAAGGCGGGCGTTTGCGGCGAGCACGGCGGCGACAAGCAGTCGATCTTTTTCTGCCATAAAGCGGGCCTCGACTACGTAAGCTGTTCCCCGTACCGGGTGCCGTTGGCGCGCATCGCCGCGGCCCAAGCCCAGCTTGCGCTCGGGGACAAAGAACGGGATAAATAAAGAAAGCCGGTCAAGCATACGGACGGACCTTGGATGCCGGGCGTCATCTCGCGCAAATCGTTGCCGATGGTGACGCCCGGTAAGTCCGTCCGCTTCGTAGCGGCAGACCGCGTCAGAATACGCGGATCGACGAACGAGATGGAGTCTGTTTCACTACATACCGTAAAAATTACTATTAACAAGAAAACGCACCCGGAGCGTTTGGAGCTCCGCAAATATTGTCCGCGTCATGCCGACATCGGCGCGCTCGACGGAATCCGAGGTTCAATCGAGCTATAAAGAGGCATGCCTCACACTGTTCCCGCGAGCCTGACGCTTGTATCCGCATTCATCGGACAAACGCAGCGTTTTCGGCGTTTTTTCGTTTCATTTGAAGTTTTACAGAGACCGATTGGAGGAATATGATCATTCCATCGAGTCATAAACCAAGATCGCTGAATTTCCGGAAGGAAAACGGGGGAACCAACCGCGGCGATATGCTTGCCGCCTGGGGTGAATCCGCGACGTTGGATGGGAACGTCGCAGTAGGGCGACTCTAAACGCCCGAATCCGTCAGCTAACCTCGTAAGCGTCGTTAGAGAGGTGAAGCAACTTCGGTTCCATGGGGCCGCAGGGGGATACCTCTGCGTTTTTTTGTGGCGTAAAAAACAAAAAAGTTGGAAACCGTACAAGCAGCGGTTATTCCAACCTGAGCATTTTCTCCTTACTTGGCGGTGAACGTGAATGCTGACGAATCTAAAACGGCTGTTAATCGGCCGGCCTTTGAAAACAACGGAATTGGGGGAACAGAAGCTCAACAAGACGAAGGCGCTCGCCATTCTTTCTTCGGACGCCTTATCCTCCGTCGCTTACGGCCCGGAACAGATTTTGTGGGTGCTGGTCACGGTCGGCGCGGCGGCCTTCTGGTACTCGATCCCGATCGGAATCGGCGTGCTGGTTTTGCTGATTGCCCTTATCTTATCGTATCGGCAGATCATTTTTGCCTATCCGCACGGCGGAGGCGCGTATGTGGTATCCAAGCAGAATCTGGGAAAATACCCCGGGCTGGTGGCCGGGGGCTCCTTGCTGGTGGATTACATTTTGACGGTGGCCGTCAGCGTGTCGGCCGGCACCGACGCCATTACGTCCGCTTTCCCAAGCCTGCATGCGCATGCGGTGCCCATCGCCGTCGCACTTGTCCTTTTATTGACTCTCCTGAACTTAAGGGGTGTCACGGAGTCGGCTTCGATTTTGGCTTACCCGGTTTATTTATTTGTTTTGGCATTGTTCATTTTGATTGGAACCGGCCTATACGACATTGCGAGCGGCGGCGTTCCGGCGGATTTGCACGCGCCCATCGGCACGCCGGTTGAAGGCATCGGCCTGTTTCTGCTCCTGAGAGCCTTCGCTTCGGGAAGCTCGGCTTTGACGGGGGTCGAAGCCATCTCGAACGCCATTCCGAATTTCAAGGACCCTGCGCCCAACAACGCGGCCAAAACGTTAATAGCGATGGGCGTCTTGCTGGCGCTGCTGTTTTCGGGAATCGTCTATTTGGCCTATTATTACGGGGTTACGCCCAAAGCGGAGGCCACGGTCGTCTCCCAGATCGCCGAACAGACCTTCGGACGGAACGCCATGTATTTCTTCATTCAGGGCACGACGGCCTTGATCCTGATTCTGGCGGCCAACACCGGATACTCGGCGTTTCCGCTGCTTGCGGTCAACCTGGCCAAGGATAAGTTCGTTCCCCGAATGTTCACGGCCCGGGGAGACAGGCTGGGTTATTCCAACGGGATCATCATGCTCGGCATTTTATCCATTTTGTTGATCGTGGCTTTCGAAGGGCAAACCGAACAATTGATCCCGCTGTACGCCGTAGGCGTGTTTATTCCCTTTACCTTGTCGCAAACCGGCATGATGATGAAATGGATCCGGGAAAAACCGAAGGGCTGGATTTCGAAGCTGGTCATCAACACGACGGGAGCCATTATTTGCTTTACCGTCACCATGATGTTCTTTTTGACCAAATTCCCGCAGGTGTGGCCGGTTTTGATCTTCCTGCCGCTTATCGTATATGTCTTCCATCGGATCCGAAAGCATTACGAAGACGTAGGCGAGCAGCTCAGGCTTTCGACGTGCGAGCCGCCCATGCCGATCAAGGGGAATGTCGTCATTCTGCCCGTAGCCGGAATCACGCATGTGGTCGAGCACTCCATCCGCTATGCCCAATCGCTGTCGCCCGAACAGATCATCGCCGTTTACGTTCCTTTCGAAAGAGAAGACGAAGCCCAGTTCGAAAAGAAATGGAGCGAGTGGATGCCGGATGTGAGGCTGGTCACGCTGTACTCTCCTTACAGGAGCATTATCCAGCCTTTGATGAAGTTTATCGATACCGTGGAGCGCAAAGCCAGGGAATCGAACTACCAGGTTACGGTGATCATACCGCAGTTCATTCCCAAGAAAGGCTGGCACAACATTTTGCATAACCAAACGAGCTTCATCATCCGCGCCCGCTTGCTGCGCCGCAAAGACGTCATTGTTACAACGGTCCCTTATCATTTGAAGAAATAAAAAACAACGCCGCGGTTCGATCCTTCTTTCAAAGCCGCTTGACGCGCTTTGGCGGAAGCCGTGCCGCGGCCTTTTTTTGTTTGGGAGACCGGAAGGCTCGGACTTGAGGCTAAAAAATTCCGCATGCCAAGTTAAATTATTCCCCCGCTTTCCGCTTGAAACTTTTCTATACTTATTGAAGGCGCTTACAATCCTTGGGTGTCCGGCATTCGAACGGAGGTGGTGTCCCTTCAGGATCGCTCGCCCGACCAAGAACCGCTCAACAAAAGAACCGAGACAATCTGACTTCGCGCAAGACGCGGATGGGGGCTTTAGCCATGAGAAAACGTTCATACGCAGCGGCGGTTTTATTGCTTGTGTTCAGCTTGAGTCTGGCCGCTTGCGGTAAGGGTAACGGGGGCAGCGCTGCCAATGAGTCGCCGTCCGCGCCGGACGGCCCGGCGGCAAGCGGCGGGGCAACCGCTTCCGGGGCAACGGATGGCCCGATTACGATTAATCAGAGCCTGCCGGAAAAAGAAATCTTAAGCAAAGGACCGGACGGCGAAAACGCCGTTTCCGCCAAAACGCTGCAATTGACGGAGGAGGAGCTTGCCAAGATTAAGGCCGGCGGTTACAAGGCGGCCATTTCCATGCACTACGCGGGCAACGACTGGTCGGCGGCGCAATTGAAAGGGCTTAAGGATACGTTTGCCAAAATGAACATCGAAATCGTCGCCACGACCGATGCGAACTTTAAAGCGGAAAAGCAAGTATCCGATATCGAAACGATCCTCGCCAAAAAACCGGACATTCTGGTCAGCATCCCGGTCGATGCGGTTTCGACGGCGGGCGCCTTCAAGAAAGCCGCCTCTCAGGGCGTGAAGATCGTATTCATGGATAATAAGGCGGCCGGGCTTACGGCAGGCAAGGATTACGTCAGCGTCGTCTCCGCCGACAACTACGGCAACGGGGTTGAAGCCGCGCATATTTTGGCCGAAGCGATCGGCGAAGAAGGAGAGGTCGGCGTTATTTTCCATGATGCGGACTTTTTCGTCACGAAGCAAAGAACCGAAGCGTTCGAAAAAACGATCCGGGACGAGTATCCGAACATCAACATCATCGCCCGCGGGGGCATCACCGGCCCGAATGACGGCGAGAAGGTGGCGTCGGCCATGCTGACGAAGCATCCGAACCTGAAGGGGATGTTCGTCGTATGGGATGTGCCGGCGGAGGGGGCGCTTGCCGCCGCGCGATCCGCGGGGCGGACGGATTTGGCGATCGCTACGATCGACTTGGGCACGAACGTTGCGCTGGACATCGCCAAAGGCGGGATGATCAAAGGGCTCGGCGCCCAACTGCCTTACGATCAAGGCGTTGCGGAAGCGATTCTGGCCGCCTATTCGCTGCTGGGCAAAGAAGCGCCGGCGTATGCAGCCGTTCCGTCCCTTCAGGTGAACCGGGACAATATTTTGGAATCGTGGGAGACCGTCTATCATGCGGAGCCGCCGGCGCCGCTTCGGGATGCCGCGAAGTGAAAGGAGATTATGCGATGCGTACATTAAACGTTGCAATGATCGGCGGAGGGTTTATGGGAAAGGCCCATTCGCTGGCTTATGCGGGAATGCCGATGTTTTTCTGGCCGGCTCCGGCCGTTCCGTTTCGCAAGACCGTCGTCGACATCAACGACGAGCTGGCCCGGGAAGCGGCGGCGAGGTACGGGTTCGAATCGTGGGCGTCCGATTGGCGCAAGGTGGTTGAGGACCCGAGCATCGATATCGTCGATATCGTGACGCCGAACCATACGCATGCCGAAATCGCCATCGCCGCGGCCAAAGCCGGCAAGCATATCATTTCCGAAAAGCCGCTTGCGCGGACGACGGAAGAAGCGAAGCGGATGCTGGATGCCGCAAGCGAAGCCGGCGTGAAGCATATGGTGGCGTTCAACTACCGCCGAACGCCGGCCGTTTCGCTCGCGAAGAAATATATCGAAGAAGGCGCGATCGGCCGTATTTTGAATTTTCGCGGCACGTATTTGCAGGATTGGTCGGCGGACCCGAATGCCCCGCTGTCCTGGCGGTTCCGCAAGGAAGTGGCCGGGTCGGGCGCGCTTGGGGATATCGGCACGCATGTGATCGATCTGGCCCGTTATCTGGTCGGAGAAATTACCGAAGTCATGGGAATCGCCAACACATGGATTCCGGAACGTCCGGTTTCGTCCGGTCCCGTCGACAAGCTCGGAACCGTGAAGTCTTCCGGCGATGTGAAGAAAGCGGCCGTCGACGTGGACGACGAAATCAACACGCTGCTTCGCTTCGAGAACGGAGCCGTCGGCAGCCTGGAAGCGACCCGCAACGCATGGGGGCGCAACAACTTCCTGACTTTCGAGATACACGGCGACAAAGGCTCCCTGTATTTTAATTACGAACGCCGCGACGAGCTTCAGGTCTGCTTCTCGGACGATCCGGACGACAGGCGCGGATTCCGGACGATCTACACCGGTCCCGCCCATCCGAACGGCGCGGCGTTGTGGCCGATTCCGGCTCTGGGCATCGGTTACGGCGAGACGAAGATTATCGAAGCGCACGATTTCATATCCGCCATCGTCCAGGATACGGAGGTTTCGCCTAATTTCTACGACGGGTACCGGATTCACGTCATCTGTGACGCCATCCTGGAATCGGCAAGCAGCGGCCAATGGGTGAAAACCGTGGAGCAGCTGCCGGCAGTCCGCTGATCCGCCTATCCGGCGCTCAGTAAGCCATGCGAAAACAAGAGGTAGCCAGCCGGTTACCTCTTGTTTCCGTCCTTCGCGCGCCGGACAGGCAGAAAAGTCTTGCCGGTCTCCGCGGCTTACGCCGGTTCTTGTTTTTGGGCAGGGCAGGGAATTTGGAAGGAAAACACCGTGCCGCGCTCCGGCGAGCTCTCCACATGGAACCGGAGCCGATCGCCGTAGACCAGAATGAGTCTGCGGTAGGTGTTGAGAATGCCGGTATGCTTGCGGAAGTAAGGGTCCTTGGACTCGCCTTTGGCGGCGATCAGCTGGCGAAGCTTCTCCAGTACGTCGGCGGATATGCCGGTTCCCGTATCGCGTATCGATACGGTGAGCGTTGACGCTTGGGCCTGGACGCTGACGACGAGCTGAAACTGCTCGGTGCTCATATTCGGACTCCAGCCGTATTTGATCGCATTTTCGATAAAGGGCTGGATGCTGAGCTTGACGACCGGAACGTCGAGGAGTTCGGGGGGGATCTCGAACCGCGCATGAACGTCCTTTCCGTTCCGATAGTAATGAATCGTCAGGAAATTGCGGATATAAGCGATCTCCTCCCTCAGCGCCGCCCATCCGCCGTCGTTGCGAATGGTGTACCTCATCATGCGGGAAACCGATTGCACCATATCGCCGACCGCTTCGCCATTGTTCCGGACCGCGTAGGACTCGATCGTTTCCAGGGTGTTGAACAGAAAGTGCGGATTGATCTGGGCCTGAAGCTGCAGCAGCTCGCGTTCTTTCTCTCTCATATTGGCCTGGTACACTTCCCGTTCCATGAACTGAAGCTTGTCGAGCGTCTGGTTATAGCTTTGGATCAGGAAGCCGATTTCATCGTGGTTGTGCTTCATCGGTACGGGAACGTAGACGCCGCGCCCCAGGCTTTGCATGCCCTTCTTCAACCGGTACAGCGGCCGAAGAATGCCGCTCATGACGGGGAAGGCAACGATCAACGCGGTGACCAGGCTGATGGCCGCGATCAGCAGGGTGAGCTGATACGTTTGCCGAACCCCCTGGTTGATGCTGCTGAGCGGAGCCGCCCATACGATGTTCCAATCGCTGTCCGGAAGCTCCGTATAGATCGCCTGATATTCTTTCCCGTTCGAAGCGAACAAGAGCTGCTTGCTCCCGTCGGGTGTCGACAGCCGGGCCTGCCGAAAATCGCGCAGCCAATCCGAAGGAACGGGCGCTTCGGAAACGGCCGTACCGTCTTGCTCGCGATACAGGATGACCTGGCCTGCCGTGTCCTTGGGGTTGCTGCTGAGCATGCTCTTTATTTTTTCTTCATGGATTTCCATAATAAATAGCGCTTCCGTCCGACCTGTATCCGTATTCAAAATCGGCCGGATATAAGAGAATGCGTCCGTATTGTTGTACAAAATATAAGGCAGCGGATGCGGAGCGGTCAGCATCGGCTTGTTGACGGAAAAAAAGTCCCGGTACAGCTTGTCCGTTTCGAAGGAATAGGCGGGATCGAGCTGCTTTTGGTACGAATCGAAATACACCTTCCCGAGGCGGTCGACATACAGCACGCCGAGCACTTCGGGATGAAACTGCAGCGAATTCCGGACGAGCGGCCGGAAACGGATCATTTCATCGGCTTGTTCGGACAATTGATCGGGCCGGGTATCCAGGAAATCGCGAAAGCCGGCGCTGATAAAGACGCTGTCGAACGATTCGTTCAAGTTCTGCAAATAGTCGGACAGCTCCTTGGAGACGAATTCCACATATTGCGTCGAAATCGATGCGGAATATTCCGTGCTGGAGCGAAACATAAAGTACTCCGAGCTGTAGCTGACCAATGAAATCGGGATGATGGAAATCAGAATCAGCAGCACGAAAAGTTTGAACTTGAGCGATCGGCGTTGTAAGATACGCTTTAAAGATGGGAAGCGCGACAATCGGGAGTTCCTCCTCGTTTGCATTTTTTCCGGATGAGGCTTCGTTTTAGGATCTGCGCGAAGGAGCTGGAGCATGATGAAGATCTGCGTCGTGGACGATGAAAGGGAGGTGCGGGTCAGTATTATCCAAAAGCTGACGGCGCTTTTTCCCCATGACCAAGTGTTTGATACGGAGTTTGGATATGAAGCCCTTCAGCGAATCGAACTCATCCAGCCCGATCTGGTGTTTCTCGATATCCGGATGCCGGAACTGGACGGTCTGCAGATCCTTCAGCACTTACATGAGAAGTACCCCTCTATTTATGTGGTTATTATATCAGGGTACGATGATTTTGAATATGCGAGGAAAGCGCTCACGCTCGGCGCGGCCGACTTTCTGCTTAAGCCCGCGGACCGCGGCGAACTGATGGATATCGTGCTCAAAATACGGGAGAAGCTGAAGCAGACTTTTATGAAGGAGCTCGGCCAACTGCTCAACATCACGCCCATTCCGAATATCAGCCTGGAACAGATTCATCCGTTCAACGTCAGTTTGTGGTTCGACGAACGCGAATGGAAGCGCATCGAATTCGGCGACCGCGCATCGGTCATGGAACGCTGCGAAGCCGCTCCGCAAGACATTCTGCTCACGGTGACCGTGGATGCCGAGACCGAAGGGATCGTCGTGAGAGCGGATTCGGAGCAGCCGGAAACCGGATTCCGGGAAAAGCACGACTTTCTGAACGTGCTGAAATCGCAGCTTCGGAAGAAACGGGAGAGCCGGTTTTTTCAGACGGCCGATCCGGTCGCCCGCGGCAATCGTCTGCAGCGAAAAGAACGGGTCAAACAAGCCGCCAGGATCAGGCAGCAAATTATCCATTATGCGCGAACGGGCGATATCGGGGAACTGGAAAAATCCCTGGATGCCTGGTTCGAGTGCCTGGCGAAGCTGAATTACGACGATCTCCGGAAGGAAGTCGCCCAATTGATGGCCGTGCTGGACGAAGGACTCGGCAAAAACGAAATCATTTTGGTGGACGAGGATACGCTGTATTACTGGCATGATTGGATAGGGCACCATCAGACGTGGAATGATTTAAAGCGGCGGATTCGCCATATGGTCATAAACGGCGTCAAGGCGCTCAAAAATCTGGAGCAAACGGGACGCGAGACGCTGGATACGAGCAGCTGGTTCAAGCAGGCGCTGCATCTGATCGAAAACTCGGCCGACATGAATTTGAGCCTGGAGGCCGTGTCGGAAGCGGTCAACGTTCACCCCGTCACGCTAAGCCGCATGTTCAAACAGCAAATGGGCGTTACATTCGTTCGGTATCTTACGCGCAAACGAATGCAGCACGCAAGCCATCTGTTGCTCCATACGAACAAAAAGGTGAATGAAATCGCGGAAGAGGTCGGGTATGCCGATTATGCGTACTTCAGAAGCTTGTTCAAAAAGGAATTCGGTTATTCGCCTTCCGATTTCCGGAAGAAGAACGGCATTTTGAACGTGCCCGACGAAGGAGAGTAAGAAAGGAAGAAGGAGCGGCACCATGAAAAAGCGAAGGCTTGCCACGGCATTGCTTGTCTTCTTGCTGCTGATCGGTTGTGCCGGGTGCCTGGGGGTGCGGCCGGAAGACTCCGGTGCGGCTCCGGTTTCGCCCCCGACGTTAAAGGTGCTTTACGCCACGGTGGAAGCGGGCTCCGAAGCCGTCGTTCACGCGGCCGAAAATTACCGGCGGAAGACGGGCGTCCACGTGGAGGTCAGCACGTTTCCTTACAACAGTCTGCAGGAAAAAGTGTTTTCCGAGCTGTCCCGCATGAGCGGCGAATACGATCTGATCGCCGTCGACACGCCGTGGATCCCCAAAATCATCCGGCACCTGGAGCCGCTGACGCCTTATATCCGGAACTCGGCTTCGGCCGGCGACATCGACGATTTCATTGCGAAGCTGTTCCTGGATACGTCGGTTTTTGACAAGGACAAGCCGCAAAGGGCGCCGGTCGCCATGGATACGATCGATTTGGACCGCATTACGGCGGCCGGTTTCGACGTCTGGAGCCTGCCGATCCAATCGAACGTGCTTACGGTCAGCTATCGGAAAGACCTGTTTCAGAACGAAGCCAACCGGGCCGCATTCCGGCAACGATTTCACCGCGAACTCGACATCCCGAATACGTTGGATGAATATTTGGACATTGCCAAATTTTTTACCCGCGATACGGATCGGGACGGCATGATCGATCTGTACGGCACCACCTTGATGGCCGGCAAGCACGAAGCCAACTTTGTCGACTACAAATCGTTCCTGAGCGATTTCGGAGGCGAGCTGTTCGACGAGAAGCTTCAGCCGGTCTTTGATTCCGATGCCGGAGTGAAGGCGCTAAAGACCTACGGAAAATGGATTCTGACGGAGAAGGTGACCCCGCCCGACGTTCTTTCCTATTCGTGGGACGAGGTCGAGATTGCGTTCGGCTACGGAAAAGCCGTCATGGGGATGAATTACCACGATATGAAGCTCCAGCCGAACGTCGGCGGCCAAGTCGGCTATTTCATGTTCCCCGGCGTCAAGCGCGGCGATAAGCTCGTGCGCGGACCGCATTTCGGGTCGTGGGGGCTGGCCGTCAACAAGTATTCCGAGCATAAAGCGGAGGCTTTCGCCTTGGCCGGCTATTTGACCAGCGCCGAGGTGCAGCGGGACTATTTGCGGTTCCGGCAGCACGTGACCCGAAAATCGGCTTATGCGGCGGCAAGGGCGCTGCCGGACGAATCGCTCCGGGAGTATTACGATGTGCTTGGCCGGTCCTTGAACGTGGGAGTGGGAAGGCCGAGAATCAAAAATTACGACCAGGTGTCGGAAGCGGTCCAAACGGCGGTGCAGCAGTATTTGACCGGGAAGAAGCCGGCCGACGCCGCGCTGCATGACGCCGCCGAAAAGGTTAAAATCTCAATGCGGGAAAACGGCTATTGATCCTCGGACGAATGAGCCGTCCGGCCGAAGAAGGCTGCGCGATCGAACATCGCGCGGTCTTTTTGTATATGAAAACCCCCAGTTCGACTGGGGGTTCAGGAAAGCTTATAGCTATGAGTAGTCATCCCTTGAACTCCATGATAAGATGGGAGCCGGTCTGCCAACCGCTACCAGAACATCAAGGAGGACAAGGGATGGACAAGAGCAGTCTAGCACACACGAAATGGAACTGCAAATACCATATTGTATTTGCGCCGAAATATCGCAGACAAGTGATTTATGGGAAATTAAAAAGAGAAATCGGTAAGATCATTCGAGAACTGTGCGAGCGAAAAGGGGTGGAAATCGTTCAAGCAGAAGCTTGCCCCGATCATATTCACATGCTGGTGAGTATTCCTCCGAAGCTTAGTGTGTCGGAGTTTATGGGATATCTGAAGGGAAAAAGCTCGCTGATGATCTTCGATAAGTTTGCAAATATGAAATATCGTTACGGTAATCGCCAATTCTGGTGTAGAGGGTATTACGTAGATACCGTGGGGAGAAACAGGAAGGTCATCGAGGAGTATATCCGAAACCAACTGGTGGAGGACAAGAATTATGAACAACTTACGATGAAGGAGCTAATCGACCCGTTTACGGGTGAGACGGTGAAAAAGGGCAAGTAAAAAGCCCCTTTTCAGGGGCAGCCTGAGGCAACACGCGGTTGGCAGATCTTCAGTGCGCCTTAGAGGCGCTTGCTTGCACCATGCCCTTATAGGGCTTATGGAAGCCACCGGCTAAGCCGGTGGTTATGACTTTTATCGTTCCGTTCGCTAAAAACTTCCCCCCTGCACGTTAAATTCGTCGTCTATGGGCTTCACCCCGTCCGCCCTATACTGTGGGTAATCGAACGTTTAGCCAAACGGACGATGCAATCGACAAACCGAAAGAGTGAGGGGTTCCCGAATATGAAGAAAAAATGGACATCATGGCTTGCTTTGCTGCTCGTATGCGGGATGACGATCGCAGGCTGCGGAAACGCCGAAAAGCAAAACGCGCAAGCGCCGCAAGAGCACGAAGGGTACACGGCATCCGGGCCGCTGACGATCAATCCGAACATCCCCGACCTGCCGGTTCAGGATATCGGGCCGAACGGCGAAAAGGCGGTCTCGGCCAAAAGCCTGAAGCTGACGGAAGAAGAACTGCAAAAAATCCGGGACGGCAAATACACGGCCGCCATCGTCATGCACTACTCTGGTACCGATTACATGACGGCCGCCGTCAACGCGATGAAAAATACGTTTGCGAAGATGGGCATCAAAGTCGTGGCCGTCACGGACGCCCAGTTCAAGGCCGAGAAGCAGGTCAGCGACATCGAGACCGTTCTGGCGAAAAAACCGGATATCATGATCTCCGTTCCGGTCGATGCCGTATCGACGGCAGGCGCGTACAAGAAAGCCGTCAACCAAGGCGTGAAGCTGGTGTTCATGGACGGCGCGGCCGAAGGGCTCGTTCCCGGCAAGGACTACATCAGCATCGTATCCGGCGACAACTACGGCAACGGCGCGGTAGCCGCGGATATTATGGCGGAGAAGCTCGGCGGCAAGGGCAAAGTCGGCATCGTGTACCACGACGTCAACTTTTTCGTCACGAAGAACCGCTCCGACGCATTCGAAGCCCGGATCAAGGAAAAGTATCCCGGCATCCAAATCGTGGCCAAAGGCGGCATTACCGACCCGAACAAAGGCGAGGAAGTCGCATCCGCCATGCTGACGAGACACCCGGATATCGACGGCATCTTCGCTCCGTGGGACGTGCCGGCCGAAGGCGTCATGTCGGCCGCGCGGACGGCAGGACGCAACGACCTGATCGTCACCACCGTCGACCTCGGCACGAACGTCGCGCTGTCCATCGCTTCCGACGGCATCGTTCGCGGTCTCGGCGCGCAGCTTCCGTACGACCAGGGCGTCGCGCAAGCGATTCTCGCGGGATATGCGCTTCTGGGCAAGGAAGCGCCGGCCTATGTCGCTTCGCCGGCCATCAAGGTGACGAAAGAAAACGTCCTCGAAAGCTGGAAGCTGATCTACGGCGTCGACGCGCCGAAGAGCGTGCAGGACGCGTTGAAGAAATAAGGTTCCCAACTTACGGAGGCTGCCGTCCGGCAGTCTTCTTCCAAAGAAGGTGAGTGCAAGTGGATCGACCGATCCTCGAAATGAAGAACATCTCCAAATCGTTTAACGGCGTTAAGGTTCTTCATGATGTCAACTTCTCGGTGAATAAAGGCGAGGTTCACGCGCTGATGGGCGGGAACGGGGCCGGCAAATCGACGCTCATGAAGATCCTCACCGGCGTCTACACGGCCGACAAAGGCGAGATTCTGATCGAAGGCAAGCCGGTCAGCATCAAGAGCTACGAGGATGCGAAGGCCAACAAAATATCGATGATTTTTCAGGAATTCAGCCTGATTCCCACGCTGACCGTCGCCCAGAATATCTATCTGACCCGCGAATCCAAAACCCCGTTGGGGCTGCTCGACGACAAGGAGAACGCGCGCAAAACCGAAAAGCTGCTCAAAGAATTGGGGGTTGACATCAAACCGTCCGATATTGTGCAGGATCTCGGGGTCGGGTATTGGCAAATGACCGAAATCGCAAAGGCCTTGTCGCAGGAAGCGAAGGTTCTCATCATGGACGAGCCGACCTCTTCGCTGACCAAAAGGGAAACGGAAGTGCTGTTTTCGTTTATCAACCAGTTGAAGGAAAAAGGCTATGCGATCATCTATATTTCCCACCGGATGGATGAAATTTTCCGAATCTGCGACCGGATCACGATTTTGCGGGACGGCCGCAAAATTACGACCGAGGTCATTAAGGAAACGACGCTCGATACGGTCATTCAGCATATTGTCGGGGCAGAATTCGACAAGCTGTTCGAATGGGTCGAACGCGATGTTCCGACCGATGTGCCGCCCGCATTCGAGATTCGGAACGTCAAAGCGGGAACGAAGGTGGACGATGTCAGCCTGAAAATCCAGCCCGGCGAAATCGTCGGTATTGCCGGCCTTATGGGCAGCGGACGGACGGAGCTGCTTAGGACCATCTTCGGCATCGATCCGATGGACAGCGGCGAGATCTATGTGAACGGGAAGAAGCGGAATATCCGCAGCGCACGGCATGCGATCGACGCGGGCATTGCCTTGATCCCGGAAGACCGGAGGCTTCAGGGGCTCGTGTTGCAGCACAGCGTCAAAGACAATATCATTCTCCCGATTCTCTCCAAGCTGAAGAAAGGGATGCTGCTCGACAACAAGAAAGCGACCGAAATCAGCAAGCGTCTCGTCGAACGGTTGAACATCAAGACGGAGAGCATTGCCAAGCAAAGCGGGCTGCTGTCCGGCGGCAATCAGCAGAAGATCGTGCTGGCCAAATGGCTCGCGAACGACCCGGACGTTCTCTTGTTGGACGAACCGACGATCGGCGTGGACATCGGCGCCAAAACCGAAATTATCGACATCGTCCGCGAACTGGCGGCAAGCGGCAAAGCCATACTCGTGGTTTCTTCGGAGCTTCCGGAGCTTCTTGCCCTCAGCGACCGCCTGCTGATCATGCACGAAGGTAGAATCAAACGGGAGATCAAGCGCAAGGAGATTCAATCAGAGGAGGAACTGCAATATGCAATCCAGGGATATTAGGGTGACCGGTCCGTCCCTGCTCCATTCCATAAAAAGCTTTCAATGGCGGGACTATATCGTCTATTTGGCGTTTGTCGGCGTGCTCATCTATTTCTCGATTGCCTTGTATGACGAAGGCTTCCTGACGACGGGCAACCTGCTCAACATCGTGCGGCAGACCGCCACCATCTCCTTGATGGGTCTGGCCATGACGTTTGTCATCAGCACAGGCGAAATCGATCTGTCGGTAGGCTCCATCGCGGCATTATCCTCGCTGACGGGCGCGCTTGCCCTTCAATCCGGATTCGGAATTCTCGGCGGGCTTGCCGCCGGCGTAGGTACGGGTCTTGCGATCGGCCTCATCAACGGCCTGCTTGTGACGAAGGCGGCCATTCCGTCCTTCCTCGTGACGCTCGGTTCGATGGGAGCCGTCAAAGGGATGGCCATGTGGATCACCGATACGGCGCCGGTTCCGATCATCAACGACCGCTTTAATTTCATCTTCGGCGCCGGCGATATCGGCCCGATTCCGGTTCTGCTGCTGTGGGTTCTCGTATTCACCGTGATCGCGCATGTACTGCTGCGCAAAACTTCGTTCGGCCGGCAGACGCTTGCGACCGGCGGCAACGAGAACGCCGCGAAGTTCTCCGGCGTCAATACCGCGCGCATCAAGCTACTTGTCTTTCTGGGCACCGGCTTGATGGCGGGACTGTCCGGGCTTCTCTATGCAGGGCGCATGAATGCGGGGCGCTTCTCTTTCGGCGAAGGGGACGAATTGTCTGTCATCGCGGCCGTCATTCTCGGCGGCACCAGCTTGTTCGGCGGAGTGGGCACGATTATCGGCACCGTCGTCGGCGCGCTGATGATCGGCACGATCAACAACGGATTGATCATTATGGGGCTGGACGTCAGCCAGCAAATGATGATCAAAGGCCTGATCATTATTCTGGCGGTCATGTTCGGCAAGAAGGCGATCAAAAAGTGACAAGCGGATTTTGCCGCCTTTGAAGACGGGCATCGATCCATGTACATCATGGAAGCCATTTTGCAAAGCCACAAAGAAGAACGATGGGTGAAAGTTCAAGCCTAACGGAGGGGAACAGCAATGACGATGAAAGCGGTCGTTTTTCCAGGCGACAAACGGGTAGAGATTCGGGAGGTGCCGGTCCCGGTTCCGGGCAGCGGCGAAGTGCTGATCAAAATGAAAGCATCGGCCATCTGCCGCAGCGACATGAGCCTGTATTACGGCAATCCGGTTGTAGGCGGCGATGCGGCGAAGTCGGGCAGCATTTATCCCGGCCACGAGCCGGCCGGCGAAGTTGCGCAAGTGGGAGAAGGGGTAACGCGCTTTAAGCCCGGCGACCGCGTTGCCGTCTACCTGGCGGTCGGCTGCGGCGAGTGCTCGCATTGCAAGAGCGGGTACAGAATGTTCTGCAAGGAGTGGAAATGCGTCGGATTCGATATCCACGGCGGCGATGCGGATTACCTCGTCGTTCCGGAAGAGAACTGCATGCGGATTCCGGATGAGATGAGCTTTCTTGTCGCGGCGGTTTCCACGGATGCGGTCGGCACGTTGTACCATGCCCAGAAGCGATTGAACATCAGCGGCAGGGACACGCTCGTGATTTTCGGAATGGGACCGATGGGCGGAGCGGGCGTCATGGTCGCCAAAGGCTTGGGCGCAACGGTCATTGCGGTCGATATGCTGGATGAGCGCCTTGAAGTCGCCAAAGAGCTGGGCGCGGATTACGTCATTAACGGCAAAGAAAACGTGCTGGAACGCATTATGGAGATTACGGGCGGCCGCGGCGCCGATGCGGCGATCGATTGCTCCGGCAGCCCGCATGCGCAGAATACGGCGCTGAACAGCCTTCGCGCTCACGGCCGCGCTGCCTTTATCGGCGAAGGCCGGGAATTGACGATCAATCCGAGCAACCAGCTGATCCGCAAGCAAATCACGGTCATGGGCTCGTGGTATTTTCCGATTTTCGAGTACGACGAAATCGCCCGCTTTATTATCGAAAGAAAGCTTCCGGTCGAGAAGCTCGTGTCGCATACGTTTCGGCTGGAAGAGGCGGCGACCGCGTTCCGGATGTTCGATGAGAGGCTGACGGAAAAAGCCGTCTTCGTGTGGGACTGACTGGTCGTCCGGCAAGCGGGCAATGAACGGATCACAAAGAGAGGATGTGTTCAAAGGTGAAAGGAATTTCGTTTAACACATGGGTGTACAGCAGCTTTCCGGTATGGGTGCCTTCGTATCCGTTGGAAGAAGTGATCCACCGGCTGGCATCGTTCGGGTATGACGGCATCGAAATCGGCTGCGCGAGCCCGCACGCATGGCCGGACCACGTATCCCCGCAGCGGCGCAAAGAGATTTTGAAGCTGCTCAAGAAGGAGAACCTTCGCGTTTCGTCCATGCTCCCGGCTCCGGGGGGTGGCCCCGGCCACAATCCGAGCTCGCCGATCGCCGAGGAGAGGGCGTACACGATCAATCATTACAAGGAAGTGCTCCGCCTTGCCCATGAATGGGAGTGCCCGACGGTTATTTACCTGGCCGGCTGGACGGTGTTCGGCCTCTCGAAGAAGGAGGCTTGGAACTACAGTCTGGATGCGCTCGTGCAAGTCGCCGCTTACGCCAAAGAAATGGGCATTACCCTGGTCGTCGAACCGACGCCTACGGACAGCAACCTGGTCGAATCCGCGGACGACGCGCTTCTGCTTAGCGAGGAGTCCGGCCAGGACAACGTAAAAGTCATGTTCGACACGTTCCACGCCTTGTACCGCAACGAAGTGGCAAGCGATTACGTGTACCGCATGGCCGATAAGCTCCATCACATTCATCTCTCCGACAACGACCGGCTTCCGCCGGGACACGGCCGCTGCGACTTCGACGGCGTGCTCCGCGCCTTGAAGGACGTCGGCTACCAAGGCTATCTGACCGCGGAAATCGGCTTCCACACGCGTCAGGCCGATCCGGACTGGTACGCGAAGGAGAACATAGCCTTCTTGACATCCAAGCTGGCCGAACTGGACTGGAAAAAAGAATAATGCTCATCAGGGGCCGGCCATAAGGGGAACACCCGAAAGCCAGTCCCAATCGAGACCGTCCGAACCTCCAAACCCGCCGCAAAGCGGGATTTGGGGGTTCGTTTTTTGGTCTAGTGGATCATAATCGCCGGATCGCGTCCGGACCTCTTTAGCCCCTTGACCGCTTGAACACTTCAGCCTCCGTTCCTTCGTCCGGGACGCCGACCTTAACGCTCCCGCATCATGTGTCGCATCTGCCTTTTTCCCGGTATCCCGTTCCTTCAGGTTCGTATTTGCGCATCCTTTTGCTTTCGGTCCCGGTACGGCCTCTTTCGTTCCGCTCCTGAGCCGTTTGTTTGGTTTCGCTTGCATGACGAATTGACCGCTAGGCTTTGGCGCGCCGGATTCGTTTCACGGAGCCGCGAAAAAAGTTGCGCAAAAAGCAATTGCAAGGCTCTTTTTCCGCTTTTCGTGAGAGCAGTTGCTTTTATAGCAATTGGAAGGCCCGTCCGCTCGAACGGCCACCCGAAAATGAGCTGTAGTTGTGCAAACAGCAATTGCATGGCACATTTCCCGTTGATTTGCGTGAGCAGTTGCTTTTATAGCAATTGGAATGGCCGTCTTCTCAAACGGCCGCCCGAAGCGGGGCATTAGTTGCTAATATGTCGCGGTTTGTTTAACGAATCTGGCGGCAGAGGGGCGGATTATAAACGGACGATGGTTCGTCCGCGGTGCCGGCCTTTCAGGATGTTCGTCAGAACGCCCGGCAATTCGTCCAGGCCGACTTCGCTGATGACTTCGTCCAGCAGCCCATCCGGTTTCCAATCGCTTGCCATTCGCTGCCACAGCCGAACGCGCAAATCCATCGGACAGTACACCGAGTCGATCCCGAGCAGATTGACGCCCCGCAGGATGAACGGATGCACGGTCGTCGGCAATTCGGCCCCGCCCGCCAAGCCGCTGACGGCGACGGAACCTCCGTATTTCGTTGTGCTTAAAATATAGGCGAGCGATTTGCCTCCCACCGGGTCGATCGCTCCGGCCCATAGCTGCCGGTCCAACGGGCGAATCTTCTCCGGCGATAGGGACGAGCGGCTCACGATGTTTGCGGCTCCAAGCTTTTGCAAATACGCATGTTCCGAATCTTTACCCGTACTTGCCGTTACCTCGTACCCGATTTTGGCCAGCATGGCGACGGCCAGGCTTCCAACCCCGCCCGTTGCGCCTGTCACCAGGATAGGGCCCTTCTCGGGCGTGACTCCGTGGGCCTCCAATTGGTGAATCGACAGAGCTGCCGTAAATCCCGCCGTTCCGTATGCCATTGCTTCCTTTAAAGTGAGACCTTCGGGAACCGGAACGACCCAGTCGGCCGGAACGCGCGCGTATTGGCTGAATCCTCCGTGGCGCGAAACGCCGAGCTCATAGCCGGTCGCAAGAACCTCGTCTCCTTCCTTAAAACGCGGATCCCGCGACGCGACCACCGTTCCCGCCAGGTCGATCCCCGGCACGATGGGATAGGTCTTCACGACCCGCCCTTCGGGAATCGCCGCCAGCCCGTCCTTGTAATTCACGCAAGAGTAGGCTACACGGATCGTCACCTCGCCTTCCGGCAATTCTTCGAATGTCATTTCGCGAATGTTTGCAACCACCTGATCCTTTTCCCGATTGACGACAAGCGCTCGAAAGGTTTGCATGCCGGAATCCCTCCATGGGTTTGATTTACCAACGGACAGCGCCTAGGATGCCTCTAACGATAAAGCAGCTAGTTTAAATTCGCAATAGGAAGATGGGCGGGTGCGCTTTATAATCCAGAGCTGTTCATAATTCGGATACATTTGGGAAAACGTATCGATGTGATTTTCTAATGAAAGGTGCACTCAACATTGAACTGGATGGCGATGGCTGCGGCGCTGATGCTGCTTCGAACGGATGCTCCCGACAGTTTGTCAATCAAGCATAAGGAACAAGTGGTGGAAAGCGTAAACCGCGCCGACTTTCAGGTGCCCGCTTTGCCGCTAATTGACATGGACAAATTCGAGAAGCTGCTCGACCGTCTGGAGCGGCAAATTGATCAGCCGCCCCAAAATGCCGTTATCGGCAATCGCGGGGAAATCGTGCCGGAACGGATCGGCTACAAGCTGGACCGAAGTCGATTTACAGAGGAATTTTACGCGTACTTTTTCGGCAGCGGCCCTTCCGCGATCGAGGTTCCGCGCAAGGCGATCTACCCGAGAATCGACAGCGAGCTGCTGGCCCCTCTCCGGGACAAACCGATCGGCCATTACGTCACGTACTTCAATGCCGGCAACAAAAACCGTTCCCACAATATCGCCCTGGCCGCCAAGGCCATCAACAATACCGTTATTTTCCCGGGCGAGACGTTTTCGTTTAATCAAACGGTAGGCATGCGTACCCTGAAAAAAGGGTATTTGCCGGCGCCGGTCATCGTCAGGGGGGAACTGTCCGAAGGGGTCGGCGGCGGAATTTGCCAAGTGTCTTCAACCTTGTTCAACGCCATCGACCGGGCAGGGCTGAAAATCTTGAAGCGCTACTCCCACAGCCGGCACGTTCCCTATGTGCCGCCCGGACGGGATGCTACGGTAAGCTGGGGCGGACCGGACTTTGTTTTTCAAAACCAGTACAATCAGCCGGTCTTGATCCGCACCTTTGCGGGCGGAGGCCGGATATTTGTCACGATTTTCTCATCCGACATGATCGAATACAAACCGCGGGAAGTGCCCGGCATGTCCAAGCGATTGCCCGAGGAAATTTCCATCGAAACGCACGCTCAAAAACCGAAATCCGATTAGGCCGGCCGGATACTTCACAATGCGTCTTTCGTTCCTTGAAAATCGAATGTATAATTGTATAATTATGGAATATATTTTTTCCGAATGTGGTGACAGGATGTTTCAGTTCAGGGATGCGGTGCGGGAAGATTTTCAATGGATCGCAACCTTTCCGCAAAACCGGGAGGAAGCCTATTTTATGTATCCGCGCGGGGGGTATCCCTTCCGTCCCGATGAACTGTGTGAAATCCGTTTAACATTCCATTGTTCCTCCCCTACGATCCTCTGCCGGGCAAGGGGTTGGACTGGGATCATCAGACGAAGGGCTTCTCCATATTCGGACTAGATATTGGAAAAGGAAGACCAATACAGGTTTTCAATCAGCGCCGGAAAGAACTGCTATTACGTATAAGAGGAGAGGATCGGCCAGCGAAAAGACAGCGGGAATCCGAAAAGGTTAGTCTAGCTAAAAATGCATACGGAATCGACAGAGGTGAAAAGCAGTCATGACGGAGCAGCTATTCGAGCAAATTTTGAAGGAGATCGATACCTCTCTTGCGCCGCAAGGATTTCAAAAGACGAAACAGCACCATCAGCCGCAATTGTTCGACACCCGTTATGCCGTATTCGAGGCGCCCGGGCATCTCGTTCGCGTCATATGGGACGGAAAGCAGAGGATGCTGATTTTGCGCATCTATGCCAAACGGAAATGGATCATGAAGCTCGCCAAAGTGCTGATCGGCCAAAACGATACCGAAAAACTGATCAAGGAATTCACGATTCCGCGCGATGAGATGATGGCGCTCAGCGACGAGCAGGTGATCGGGAAATGCGTTCAGACGGTTCGGGACTTTAACCCGTAAGCCGAGCGGCTGCCATCGAAAGCGGCATCACGGTTTTATCTCGGTAGGCATCGTGGCGGGCATAATCGCTTTTTTCTTGAAAAAATAGCATAGCAGGGATCGTTTGAAAAAAACACGCCGGAGCGCTTCGGGCTTTGCGGCCGATCCCCGGTTGAAAGGATGAGCTGACATGGGTGAACAAGGAGGCGTTTTCTTCTGGCCGTTTTCGTTCTTTTTCCTGCTGATTTATCTGGTCCTGATTGGAGTCGGCATTTATTGCATTGTTTTATTGATCAAGCTTGCGCACCGCGGCATCACGGCGCTGGACATTTATATTCAAAAAAACCGGGACCGCCCGGACTGAGTTTGCTCCAACGGGGCCGCTTCCCGAGCGGGAGCGGGCACCGCGGCCGAGACGACCGCGAGGAAGCGGCGGTTTCGGCCGCAAGAAACGGCAGGGGCGCACACGGGAAGGCCCGGCGCAAAGCCTCGGAGGACAGGCGTCTGCCTGTTTAGCCGCGTCCGCTTTTGAAAGTGGACGAAGCGATTCGCTTGGCCAGCTCCGCTTCGAATAGGTCTTCGTCCAGCGGCAGTTCCGCCCAGTCGTCCGTCCAGCCGGACAGGTGCATCGCGTTGGACAACGACAGGCCCAGAATGCCTTCTTCTCCCGGCGCGATCAGCTCGCGGCCATGCAGAACGGCATCGGTGAAATTCTGCAGGATGCCGACATGCTCGGGACTCGGTCCGAGGTCGGGAAAACGGATTTCCCAGCACTCCGGACTTGCAAACGGTTCCTTGTTGCGGGCATTGAACGCGGGCTCCGGCTCCCGCAGCCGCCAAAAAGTCAAGCGGCCGTTCTCCGCCACGAGCTTGCCGCGGTCGCCGACGATTTCATACCGGTTCGTTCCCGGCGCTTCTCCGGTTGTGGTGACGAACACGCCGGTCGCGCCGTTCGCGTATTCGGCATAGGCGGTAACCTCGTCTTCGACCTCGATGTTCCGGTACTTGCCGAAATGGCAGAAAGCCCGCACGCGGACGGGCATCATGCCGGTCGTCCATTGCCACAGATCGAGCTGGTGCGGACATTGGTTGATGAGCACGCCGCCGCCTTCGCCCGCCCAGGTTGCGCGCCAGGAGCCGGTGTCGTAATACGCCTGCGAACGGTACCAGTCGGTGACGATCCAGTTGGTGCGGCGGATGGCCCCCAATTCTCCCGAAACGACAAGATCGCGCATTTTCCGGTACAGCGGATTCATCCGCTGATTGTACATAATGCCGAACACGTTTCCGCTGGCGCGGGCGGTCTCGTTTAATCGCCGCACGCGGCGAACCGATACGCCGGCGGGCTTCTCGATCAGCACGTGCAGGCCGCGCTTCAGGGCGGCCTCGGCATCGTCAGGGTGCTGGTAGTGCGGAGTCGCCGTCAGGACGGCGTCTACGAGACCGGAATCGAGCAGTTCGGGGACGGTTCGGAATACCGGAATCCCGGGCAGAAATTCCTTCGCCCAGGCCTCCCGGCGTCCGGTCACGTCGCAAACGGCGGCGAGCGTCGCATCTTGTACGGCTCCCTGAAGCAAATTAAGCGCATGCTCGCCGCCCATTTTGCCGATGCCGATAACGCCGAAGCGAAGCCGCCGGCTCATTCGAGCTCTTCCTCCCAGGCCCGGATTTGCCGGACGAAGTTCGCCAGCATTTCTTGGGAGCCGTAGGCAAGACTGAAGTCCTCCACGCCCAGCCAGCCGTTGTAGCCGACCGACTTCAAGGCGGCGAGCACGCGTTTCCACGGGACGGTTCCGCTTGCGATCGGGCGCCAGACGCATTTCCAGTTCACCGGCGTCAGCGGATCGGGTTCCGGGCCGCCTGCGCCGGAGGCGGTCGCCGCATTGGGATGGGGCTGACCGTCGGCCAAGTCAACTACCGGGTACCATGCCGCGTTCTTGACGTGGACGTGAGCCAGATACGGCCCCAGCACTTCCATGCCGAGCCGCCATTGCTCCATTCCCTCGTGAATCATATTGCCCGGATCGTACAGCACGCCGAACCGGTCGGGCGAATAGCGGGACACGAGGCGCCAAGCGGCGGAAGCGCTGGCCGCGATGGTTTCGTGATGCGTCTCGACGAGCGCCTTGATGCCGTAGTCGCGGGCCAGTTCGTCCACCTGGTCCATGTAGGCGTAGGCCGATTCCAGCAGCTCGCTGTAGCGGGAATCGGCGCGATAGCCGGGCACTCCGATTCGCACCATGGTCGCTCCCAGCGAGGAGGCGAGGCGAAACCGCGCTTCCGTGCCTTCGATGTCGCCGCAGGCCAAATACGGAACGAGGGCGATGTTCTGAAGGCCGTGAGATGCCGCGGTATCGCGGATGAGCGCGGCCTCCCGGTCCGACGCGCCGGGCGCGATCGTGCAGCGGTTGTTTCCCCAGAACGAAGGCGGTTCGCTCAGGAGTTCGGCCGGCGTTTCCTTGCATCTCCATTCAACTCCCTGGATTCCGGCGTCCCGCGCTGCGGCGCACAGCTCCGCCGGTTCCAAGTCGGGGGTGGCAACCGTAAAAACGGACAATTTAAACATATGAATGGCACTCTCCTCATGGCATCCGTCCGCAAGAGGACGATAAGAGGTATACGCTCACATTCTAGCACAACGCCCGCGCATCGGCGGACGGCGATATCCAAAGGCATAACGAGAGTCAAATTTCACTGGAAACTTCGTTTTTCCGGTCAATTCGTATCGAAGAAGGGTTGCCGCAACTTTTTCCGGAGAAAAGCGGTATGTTAAGATAGGGATCATGCGGAAAGGGGAGGTGCATGCGGTGAGCCGGATGAGAACGTCATCGATTGCGGGATCGCTGGGCGGGCCCGCCGTTTCCATTCTGGGCGGCGCGTCGCTGCTGTGCGTGCTGCTGTTGACGGTTCGCGCCTATCAGGTGGAATTCGTCAAATACGCCTTTTTGCTCTGGAATCTGTTTTTGGCGTGGATTCCCCTGTTCGTCTCGATGACGGCGGTCGGACTGGAGCGCAGCCGAAGAAGCCCGAAGCCGGGGCTCGGCTTTTTGATCCTGGTCTTCGCGTGGCTGCTGTTTTACCCGAACGCGCCTTATTTGACGACCGATTTCATTCATCTGATTGCCGACCCGTCTTACAATTGGCATCGAATCGACGAATCGCTGATCGTCTGGTACGACCTGGTCGTGTTTTTTATTTTCTCCTGGTGCGGGCTTCTGCTCGGTTATGTGTCCATGCGCCACTTCCATATGCTTGTCCGCCACTACGGCGGTCCCGTCGCGGGATGGGCTTTTGTCGGCTGCACCTCGTTTTTGGCCGGTTTCGGCGTCTATTTGGGCCGCGTCGTCCGGCTCAACAGTTGGGACGTGCTGTTCAGCCCGTTTCGGCTGATTAACGGCATTCTGGGCGGTCTGGACCATCGCGGCGCGATTTTTACGCTTCTGTTCGGCCTTCTGATCCTGATCGTGTATTTGTCGCTTTACAGCCTCGGATCGATCACGCTGCATACGCGAAAACGCCCGGAACCGGACGGGGAACGAAGCGCCGGAACCTGACCCGCAGCGGGGCCGGCTACGGACAAGGAACAAACGAAAGAACCTCCCGATCTCCGCCGATCAAGCGGAAATCCGGGAGGTTTTCGTTTATCGCCGGCTCGGCTTACGGAACGGCCGCGGGCGTTCAAGCTTTAACGAAAAGCCGGAAGCCAGTCGCCGTGCGCTTCGATCAGATCGTCGCAAAGCGCCACGATGTCGTCGATGGACAGTTCGGCGGAAGTATGCGGGTCCAGCATGGCCGCGTGGTAAATATGCTCCTTCTTGCCGGTTCGGGCCGCCTCCAGCGTGAGCAGCTGCGTGTTGATGTTGGTGCGGTTAAGCGCGGCGCACTGCGGCGGCAGATCGCCGACGTACGTCGGGGTCACGCCGCTGGCATCGACCAGGCACGGCACTTCGACGCAGGCCTCCTTCGGCAGATTCGGAATGAGCCCCGTGTTCATCACGTTGCCGCCGATTTTGAACGGAACGTTCGTTTCCATCGCTTCGAAAATATAGGAAGCGTATTCATGCGAGCGCTCGTGCGTCAGGTTGCGGTTGTTCACAAGCGATTCCCGCATCTCCTTCCACCGGGCGATCTGGTCGACGCAGCGCCGCGGATACTCGTCAAGCGGAATGTTGAAGCGCTCGATCAGCTCCGGGTAGCTGCGCTTGATAAAGTACGGATGATATTCGGCGTTATGCTCGGACGACTCGGTGACGTAGTAGCCGAAGCGCAGCATCAGCTCGAAGCGGACCATATCGCGGTGCTTTTCTTTCTGCTTCTCGGCCGCTCTGCGCTTGATTTCGGGATACAGGTCGACGCCGTTCTTGCTTACTTCGAGCAGCCAGGCCATGTGGTTGATGCCGGCGATTTTCGCCTGAACGCCCGTCGGGTCCATGCCGAGGCTTTCGAACAGGTGGGGAACGCATACCTGCACGCTGTGGCACAGACCGACCGTGCGGACGCCGCCTAGCGTGTTCATCGCGTTCGTGAGCACCGCCATCGGGTTGGTATAGTTAAAGAACCAGGCGTCCGGGCAGACGTCCTGAATGTCGCGGGCAAAGTCCAGCATGACCGGAATCGTGCGCAGGTTGCGGAAGATGCCGCCGATGCCGACGGTATCGGCGATCGTCTGGCGCAGGCCGTATTTTTTCGGAATTTCGAAGTCGGTGATCGTGCATGGGTCGTATCCGCCGACCTGAATGGCGTTGACGACGTATTTTGCGCCGCGCAAAGCCTCTCTCCGGTCGGCGTAGGCTTTGACGGTGCAGGTGCTTCCGGTCGAGGCCTTGAGGTTGTTCAGCATGTTGGCGGAATCGGCGAGCCGCTCGGCGTCGATATCGAACAGGGCGAGTTCGAATCCTTGAAGCGCCGGGGTCAGCATGCAGTCCCCCAGCACATTTTTGGCGAAGACGGTGCTTCCCGCACCCAGAAACGTAATTTTCGACATGACCGACATCCTTTCGTGATCTATCTTGTTCGAAGGCCTTCTGCGTTCTAGAATAGTGGAGCGGGCATGCTTCGGAATATGGATGGAAGCAAGCTTAATATGGAATTTTGTAGTCGGATGCTCGGAGGTGACCTGCCTGTGAAGCCGTTTACGGAGCAAATATCGGTGAATCCGCACTCCGGCGAGAACGGGGAAATCACGGTGCTGTTTTCCGGCGTTTCGCAGACGAAGCCGGACCACCGCGTCGGACCGCAGGTGCTGGATTACGTGCTGGTGCATGTCGTCGAAGAAGGGACCGGCTACTTCCGCTGCCGCGATACCGAATACGAGCTAAAGCCCGGCGACAGCTTCTTCATTCTGCCGGGCATCCTCCATTCCTACCGGTCGGATGCCGACGATCCGTGGAAATACCGCTGGATCGCGTTTCGCGGGCCCGCCGCGGACGGATGGGTGCGCCGGGCCGGCGTGACGCCGGAGCGGCCGGTCATCCGCCAGGAGAGCGAAGCGCCGCTTAAGCCGCTGGCCTGCGCGGAGCAGGCGTTCCGGCGGGGCGGAGCCGCAGCCGACATGGAGGCGGAGGGATGGCTTAGGCTTGCTTTCGCTTCTTGGATCGAGGCGAACGGCTCGCCGGCCGAAGGCGCAGGCAGCGGCGGCAAGTCGGGACATAAGGCGCGGGAAGCCGAACGGGCGGCGCGCTGGCTGCAGGCGCAATTGGCGTCGCCGATCACGATCGAACGGATGGCGCAGGAACTGGGGTATCACCGCACGCATTTGTCGAAGCTGTTCCGACAGCAGTTCGGGATGCCGCCGGTCCGGTATTTGCAGAAGCTGCGGCTGGAGCGGTCGCGGGCGCTTCTAGCCGAGCCGCTCACGGTGGAAGAAGTGGCTGCCGCTGTGGGCTATGCCGATTCGCTCTATTTTTCCAAGTCGTTCAAGCGGATGTTCGGGGTTACGCCCACCGAATTCAGACGGCAGGAGCAAGCGAAAACGCGACTCGCGGGACGATGACGGGGCGGCATTCGTATGAGATAATAAGAAGTACTGGGAGGCGGTCACGATGAGTTTTTTGAAAAAAATTACCGAAACCGTCAGCAAAGGCGTTTCGACGGCGACTGAGAAAGCGCAGCAAACGGTCGAAATCACCCGGCTGAACGCGCAAATATCCGCGAGGAAGAAAGAGATCGAAAAGAAGCTTGCGGCCATTGGCGAGGCCGTGTTCGACGCTTATCTGGAGAAGGATTTGTCCAAGGCGGAGCAGACGATCATCCCGATCTGCGAAACGATCGTCGGCCTGCGCAAGGAAATCGCCGGGATGGAGGATCGGATTCGCGAACTGCGCAACGAGAAGGAATGCGTCTGCGGGACCAAGGTTCCGTTCGACACGCGTTTTTGTCCGAATTGCGGGCGCAAGTTCGAAGAGCCGGTTCATGCGGCCGTCGAGGTGGTGGAGACGGTCCCCGAGCGGGCGCAGGCTGCGGAGCTGCCCGAAGAGGAGCAGGCCGCGGAATCGCCGGCCGGGCATGCGGAAGCCGCCGAGCCGCAGGTACTGCCGCGTTGCGGCAATTGCGGCGCCGATCTGCTTGCGGACGCCCGGTTCTGCCCCGGCTGCGGCCATCCCGTCCAATTCCCGAACTGAATATGCCGCGATTGCGTTTTCCCGGTCATCCCTGGCGATGGCCGGGATTTTTTTTGTGCGATCCGGCAGAGAGGCATGGCAAGACAGCATGATTTTCCGGCGGCTTGCCCATATGCCTGCTAATATGTTATAAAATATCACGCTTGGAACGTAAAATGAAATTTTTTGTCCTAAAATATGTTATTATTAGTAACATGAACACCCGATGCGATGGGGAGCACGTGCGACGGCTTCTTTCGTTTCAACTCGTTGCACACAGGAGGGACCATGATGGCCGCTATATCTCGCAAGGGACCGTCTCCCGGCGGCAGGCCGGATGAGGCGTCGTTTACCGTTAGGGAGCTATTGAAATTGCCGCAGCTTGAGCAGGCGCGATTGGCGGCGGGAGAGAAGGGGTTGCATGCCGCGGTTACCCGGATCAGCGTGATGGCGACGGCGGATGTCTCCTCGCGGGTCCGTGCGGGCGAATTTCTTCTTGCGGCCGGCCGGACGCTGCGCGAGCATCCGGAACGGTTCAGGCTGCTGATAACCGAACTGGCGGCGAAAGGGGCTTCCGGGATTGGCGTCAGGAAGGATCGGGCGGCGGAGGAGATGCCGAAAGAGGCGGCCGAGGAGGCGGAAAAACACGGATTCCCGCTGTTCGAGCTGCCCCCGGATCTGTCTTTCTCCGACATGATCCGCTCGGTGATGGAGCGGCTGCTGGCCCGGGAATCGGTGCAGCTGAACGAACTGCACGGCCGCATGCAGGCGATGACGCGATTGCTGCTGGACGGCAGCGGGCTATTCGCTTTTTTGGACGCGATGGAGCGGATGCTCGGCAATCCCGTGGCGATCGTAAGGGAGCAGGATAAGCCGCTGCTGTCCGAAAGCCTGCGGAGCGCCGATTCGATCGAGTCTTGGCCGATGGTGCAGATGCTCGCCAGATGCCAGCCCGGCAAGGCGGCGGGCGGAGGGATCACGCTGCTGCAAAGCGCCTGCCGGGTTTACGCGAGCCCGCTTCCGGCCCGCGGGACCAAACCGGCATGCCTCGTGCTGCTCGAACGCAGCCGCGACATCTCGCCGCTCGACGCGCTCACCGTCGACCGCCTCGCGCAGCTTGCGGGGCTCGAGCTGGCGAATATCGAAGCGATCCGCGCGGTTGAAGGGAAATACGTCGATCAGTTTTTGCAGGACTGGTTGTCCGGCAAGCTCTTTTCCGATCACGACTGGAAACTTCGGGCCGAGGTTTGCGGCTGCGCGCTGCCCGAGCAGACGCCGCTTTGCGCCGTTGTGGCCGGCTTAAGCGAACGGGAGCCGGCTCCGGATAAGCTGCGGGAGATGGCGCGCATCATCAGGTCCGAACGCCTGCAGACGGCGGATGCCGTTCTGTCGGCGCCGATCGGCGGCGACCTGGTGCTGGTCGTCCCGGTACCGGAGCCGGGAGCGCTTCATCGGCTGCTGGACGAATTGCGGCCGCTGCTTCAGGACGAAGGCTTGCGCCTGTTCGCGGGGCGCCCGGCGGAGCGGCCGGAGCTGCTGCCTTCCAGCCTGTCGCAGGCGCGGCGGGCCCGGCAGGCGGCGGAAGCATGCGGGCTGGACGGGGAGATCGTGACGTACGACAGGCTGGGCGTCTATTCTTTGCTTTACCTGATTCCCTCGGGCGAGGAAAGAGACCAGTTTCTCCAACGCTTCTCGGTTCCGCTCCAGCAAGCCGACAAGCGCGGCGGAGGCAGGCTGGTGGAGACGCTCGAGATGTTCTTCCGCTGCAACGGCAACATCAAGCTGACCTCGGAAAAGCTGTACGCGCACTACAACACCGTCGTCTACCGGCTGGAAAAAATCCAGAACATCCTGGGCATTTCCCTGGACGACCCCGAGGACCGGCTGCAATTGCAGCTGTCGCTCAAGCTGTGCCATATCACGCCGAGTCCTTCCGGGATGGGGTAAAAAAGCAAAACCAGCCTTGCCGGAGTTGCCCGGCAAGGCTTCTTTCGGTGCTGAAAAGAAAAGAAAATCGCTTCCTTAGATCCAAACTGCGCGAAGGATGATGACCAGCAATATGAAGAGGACGAGAACGAACGCAGCCGATCCGAAACCGCCGTAACCGTGACCACAGTGACCACCGTAACCTACGCCTGCAACCGGATAACTCATCACGATAACCTCCCGCATCATTTGATGTGTGATGGCGAATCACAATGACAGGATATGCGGCAGGTAACCAGTATCCTGTGCGTTTGCACCGGTCTCACGGACATAAGCCCGAAAATCAGCGGATGTCCCGGTCGCCGGATGCTTCGGTTAACGGAATCCGGTTGTTGAAATGCCGGATGTGGAGGATTCTCGCTTCTGCGGTATGAGGACCTCCGCAGCCTAACCGCAGGATCGAGGAAGCGGTAACGCCGATGACCCGCACGTCGCCGATGCGGATCGTGCCGTCGTCCGAAGACGAGGAGAGGGAAGCGGACGGCTTCCCGACCGGCCTAAGCAGCGGCTTATAGAAGAGGGCATACGCGGCGAATCTCGTTTCGTCGCCTTTGAAAACCGGAACGGCCCGCTGCACGGCGATGACGCGGTTCACCTGGGACGAGACGTCCTTCGTGTCTCCGAACTGCACGATGCCCGAATGCGAAACCGTATTGATGAACGCTGTCCCGGCCACGGTCTTGCGGCATTCGATCATTCGCTTTCCTCTTCCGGAAGCAAGGGCAGCGGGACGAGGGGACCGAAAACGACGGATTCGGGAGGCGTGTCGAAGTAGGAGTACAACGTCAGCGATTCGGTATCCCCAAGCAGCAGCGAGGACGAGCTGGTGACGCCGATGACCCGGATCGAGCCTATCTCGACCGGCCCGTTGCAGACGTTCAATTCCACCGCCGGCGTCATGTCCGGTCTCCCTCCTTGGTTTCGGGCGTTTTCTTCAATCCGTTCAAATACGCGGCGATCGCCTTTTCGACGTCGCGTTTCGTTTTTTCCATTACCGTATTCCCCCATATCTGCCGTTCCTCTTCGGCGCCGTCCGCGGGATAGGAAACGGTCTTCGCGTAATAGTGCACCCTTGCGTTTAATTGGGACTTGATATCCTTCAGGATCAGGTTTCGATGCGCTTCGTCGAGCGGCGTTCCGCTTGCCTCCGTCATCCGGACGAGCAGGGCCGGCGCTTCGTTCTCCATAAAAATTGCGGCTTCCCGCTGCAGGGCCCGGACTCGATCGGCGTCATCGTCCTGTTGGCCGCCGTCCGCCGCCTTCCACATGCCCGGGGCGGGAACCTCGAACGATTCGGGGGGCTGCATGCCCTGGGGGCTGAGGCCAATATTCAGGGTGCCTTCGAGCCGGGACACTTTAAGCTGATCGAAATGATATTCCACGTGAATCGGCGTCCGCTTCTTCAATTCGTCGATTTCGCCGTTCAGCGAATCCAGCTGCTGACGCAGCCGCTCCAATTGCTGCTCCAGGCTTCGGATATGCTGCAGGCACGCCTGCCATTGGGCGGGGGAGGGTCCGTACCAGAAGTTCGTCATGCAGATACTCTCCTTTGCCCTTTCTGTCTAGCGTTTACGGCTTGCAGCGCGCGGACCGGCGGCCTAGGTCGGATTGGGCAGCGGAACGAACGTAACCTCCGGCATTTCCTCGGCCGCTTCGGTCAAGGGGGGCGCAGGCCCGGCAAACCCTCCGGTGTTGTAGAGCTGGGAAAGCGATTGAATACTTCCCGCGCTGCCGATTTGGAGAACGGACGAGTTCGTCACGGCGTCTACGCGGAGCTGCTGAATGGTGATTTGCTGGTGAATATTCCACTGGATCATACGACACCACTGTTTCCGACTGTGCTATTGGAAGAATCTTTGACATCCGGGTCATTCGTGTTGGTGGCGCTGACGGCGTTGTTCGTCCGGGACAAATCGCCGGTTACGAACGATCCGGCGCCAGCGTATGTTTTGGAAGTGCTCCTCGGGTTGTTTTGCAACGTGTCCCCGAACTGTACGATCGCTCCCGAGCCGACGCTCAATATTTTGACAGCTCCGACGATGGACGGCATTGGCGCAACGACTCCTTCGCAGGCATCCTGCTCCATTGTATGAAGGCGATAGCCCAGAGGTTCATCCCGCCGGCGCAAAGGAACAAGCAAAACGGGGACGGCATATGCTGACTAGAAGCTCTGTTTTGGGGAGGACAAATCATGAGTTCGTTTTTTGACAGCGGTCCGCTTCCGGATTTAAAAGAAATCAAAAAATGGCTGGGCAAAGAACTGCCGTGGGAGCTGGTCGAACAATGGGACAAGGCGAAGGACGACACGTGGCTGAACGATTTTATCCAAAAGTTAATGAACAGCGTGAAGCCGGACGCGAAGCAGCTGAGCGCAGAAACCGCAAGCCACAAGCCGCTGCGCATCGACATCTCCAAAAGCGACAAATATGTGAACGTATCGTTGTGGCTGCCTCCCGGCGTGCCGATCAAGGAGCTGCGGGTGTTCGCCACGCCGGACCGGATCAAATTGACCGGGCTGCCAAACGACCGCAGCCAGACGGTCAAGCTGCCGGTTCTCGTACTGCCGCGGTCAGGGAAGGCGGAGCTGAAAGGGGAGCGCATGCTCGTCCGTTTCCGCAGGCGACCTGCGCAGCGCGACGAAGTGGAATTGTTCCTCCGCGAATGAACCGTTATAATCAGGTTAATGTCGCTTGATTTCCGCAACCGGCGCGGGCGGCGATCGTCGTACAAGGGAGGATAGCTCAAGTGGGCGTTACGGACGTATCCTATGTATCGAGCGGATTGTTCATCACGGGGGTTTTGTTTATTTTGCTGATCGGTTCCCTGCTCAGTCTCGGAATCCTGCGGCTGTTTCAGCAGCGCAAACGGCAGGGCGGCCTGTACCTGTTGGGGTCCGTTCTGGCCTTTGCCGTCATGGTGTTCGTGGTGGAGCGCTGGTTCTCGTAGCTTCGGCTTCCCGTTATCGGCGCGGCAAGCGGGAACCTTCCGGAGCTTTCCGGCTTACGGCCGGAAGGCTTCTTCGGCATGGGCAAAAAAGCCGCTTCGGACGGCCTCCCCAAGCCATGGCGCGATCGGCCTCTTCGGAGGTCCGAAACCTTTATTCCGTCAAGAGCGCAACTTTTGGCCGATTCGTTCGTCTACATGATCAGTTGCCAGCAATCGCGCATTTCGTCGCTGCACCTTTCGTCCTACTTTATCGAATCGAACAAAAGGAGATTTTGCGGAATATGAAGAAAAAATGGCTTGTTTTGCTCATGTCCTTGTCCTTATTCCTGGCTTCCATACCTATTGCCGGAGCGGAGGGCCCACAGGCCGGAGGCAATACGCTCATTCTTTATACGGGCAAAGCGAACATATCCTATAACGGAGTTACATATACGGCCGCGCAGCCCACGGTGATCAAGGCGGGCGTAACGTATGCGGCCTTCAGCGCGTTGGCGGCCCGTTACGGCTACAAGGTCAGTTACGACGCGGCGGCGAAGGAATCGGTTGCCAAGCTGGGGAATACCGAAATCCGCTTCAAGGCGGGTTCGACCGTGTACAAAATGAACGGAGAGTCCAAAAGCGCCGCCGGCAAGCCGTATGTGAGCAACGGCTCGACGATGATTCCCGTTCGGGCGTGGGCGAACGCTACCGGCTCGACGCTGACGGCGGCCAAAGGCCAGATTACGCTGTCCTGGAGCACGGCGCCGACGGCCAACTTCCGGGTAACCCCCGATGTCATTTACGCCAATCAAACGACGGTGACCTACATCAGCGAGTCGGCCAATCCCCAAAACATCGTCGAAGAGTATTGGGAAGGCAACCAAACGATCTTTACGGAGCCGGGGGTCTACACGATCACCAGATCCGTCCGGGACGCCGAAGGCAATTGGAGCGCACCATATTCGGTTACCATTACCGTCCGTCCGGAGAACCAGCCGCCGATCGCGTCCTTCCAGACGGATAAGCAGGTTTACAAAATCGGCGAGCCGATCAAATATATCGATCTGTCCTCGGACGACGAGAACGCGATTACGGAAACCGTCTGGGACAACAACAAGCCGGCCTTTTTCACGCCGGGAGAAAAGACGATCTCCCTCTGGGTGACGGACCAGCACGGGCTGACCTCCCAGGACGTCAAGACGATTACCGTTACCGACGAAGTGATGTATACCGAGGAGCAATTCAACCAGCGGTTTACGCCGCTGGGCGACAAGTATTTGATCGACGGTTCGAGCGTGCTGAAAATGGCGACGGTGCCGTACACGTTCACGGTATCCGACCGCTCGCTGATCGCCTCCAACAGCCCGGAAGAGCTGACCCGGGAAGGGATTTTGTACCGCGACGAAATGAACGGCGATTTCCGCCTGTTCCTCTACCATATGAACAAAAGCCCGGACCGGCTTAGCATTTATTTGGCCGCGACCAACGAAAACGACTATCCCGTAACGGTCAATACCGGAGCGTTCGGCAAAGCGGGACCGGACGTTTACGGTTCCTGGACGGGCAAGCAGGCGGCCATCCGGTATCTGGATTCCGCGAAGCTCGGCGAATCTTCTTTGCTGACGCTCGCTCCCGGCGAGACGAAGCTGGTGCTGGCCGAGCTCGGCAGCATGCCGCTCAAGCCCGGTCAAACCTATTCGGCTTACGCCGATCTGAGCGCCTCGTCCACGGTCAAATTCACGCTGTTCGCCGTCAAGCAGGACCGCAATCCGCTGGAGGCGCTCCCGACGCTCGGCATCATCACGCGCGACGCCAAGCATATCCGCGGCACGTTCCAGGGGGCCGACCGCGATTTCCAAATCTCGACGGTGCTCGGAACCGAGCCGCAGCGCATTCTGTTTGGCGACAACAACCACGATCCGTCGCTCGACGGACGCGACATGCTGAACGGCGTCTATGAAAACAACTGGGGCAACTACGGGGTCGTGTACCACACGGTCGTCAAGGTGAAGGCCAATACGCTGATCCTGGCCAACGGGCGCGGCGGCGAATATTCGGGCGCCTTCCAGATCAACGGCACCGACGTCATCGTAGCCAACAACAGCATGCTGAAAAATCCGAACGAAGTGGCCGTCCTGTACCGGACGGGACCGTATGACGAAATCGTTGAAATCTCGTTCATTACCGCTCTCGGTTCCTATTTGCCGATGAATTTGCTCTTTATCCCGATGGAATAATAGCCAGAAAGGGGAACCTGCCCGGATCGTCCGGGCAGGTTCCTGCCGTTTGGAGCCGGGTTCGGGTCAATGAATGCTTTTCTTTTGAAAGTTGCCGCCCAGCACCTCGTAAACCGGCTCGATGGCGATGAACGCTCCGGGATCGATTTCCTGGACGATCGAGCGCAGCTTGGCAAGCTCCAGACGGGTGACGACGCAGAACACCATCAGAGTGTCTTCTTTCGAGTATCCGCCTTTGGCGTAAATCAGCGTCGTTCCGCGGCCCAGCCGTTCGTTGATCGCGTCGGAAATGTCCTCGTGCTCGCTCGACAAAATGGTGACCGATTTGGATTCGTTCAACCCTTCGACCACGATGTCCATCACTTTGGTGGCCAGATAATAGGTAAACACGGAATACATGGCGGAATCCCAGCCGAAGACGAACCCCGCCGCCAAGAAAATAAACAGGTTGATGAACATGATGATTTGGCCGACGGACAGGCGTCTTTTTTGCGAGACGATAATCGCGACGATTTCCGTGCCGTCGAGCGAGCCGCCGAAGCGCAGGACGAGGCCGACGCCCGCTCCGAGCAGAACGCCGCCGAAGGAGAGGGCGAGCAGCTTCTCGCTGGTGAAGGCGGGGACCGGGTGCAGCAGCGAAGTCGTGACGGACAGAACGGCGATTCCGTACAAGGTCGAAAAGGCGAAGGTCCGGCCGATCTGCTTGAAGCCGAGCAGCAGAAACGGCAGGTTGATGAAAAACAGGAAAATGCCGAGCGGCAGTCCCGTAAGCTTGGCAAGGATAATGGAAATGCCGGTGATGCCGCCGTCGATCATCTGATTCGGGACCAGAAACAATTCGAGCGCGACGCCCATCGCGGCGGCTCCCGCCGTCAAAAAGACGAACTTGAGGACGTGGGCGAGCTTGGTCCGTTTACGGTGCTGTCTGGGCATGCTTCATCACTCCCTTGTCAGACTGTCCGTTACGTACGGGAGTGTTTGTCAATTCGTCCGGGCTTATACCTCTTTTTCCTGCCGAACGGAGCGGATTGACTTTGCGCATGCGAATCCTTCAAGATAAGAGCAGACGGGAATTCATTTACGGACAAGAGAGGTCGGGATCGAATGATGCGCCGGGCTATGCAGGCTCCGATCGTGTTTTACCGCAAATTCATTTCGCCGCTGAAACCGCCCACCTGCCGGTTTTATCCGACCTGCTCCGCCTATGCGCTCGAAGCGCTGGAAACGCACGGGGCCGTCAAAGGAACGTGGCTGGCCGTCAGACGGATATGCAAATGCCATCCCTTTCATCCGGGCGGCATCGATCCCGTTCCTCCCAAGAAGAGCCCGGCGAAGAAGAAAGCCCGCACGCCCTTGCGATAGGGCGTCTCCTGCATTCGTGCGCCCTGTCCGGCACGCGGCTTGACATTCAACCGCCCGGTCCGGTATATTGAGGCCAACAGCAAATATTGCATATTTCCGTCGAAGGGATAAGTACGAAAAAGCGGGCTGCCACAGAGAGCCGGGGGAGCTGGAAACCGGTGCGCGCCGCCTTCGGAAGATGGTCCTGGAGGAATCGCTTTCGAGCAGCGGGAGCAAGCTGCCCGTTGCAAGGGAGCGACGCATTCCGGCGTTATCGGATTGCCGGCCGTTCGGCAGGAATGAGCCCTGGATGCGTTGGATTCCGGGGGAAATTGGGTGGTACCACGTGAGCGCCTGCTCCCGTCCCATGAGGACGGGGGTTTTTTGCGTTTTGGGGAAAAGGGCGGAACGCCCGCATGGACAAAACCGTTAAAGGAGCTGATTCCGAATGTCCGAAGCGAAAAAGACGTTTTACATTACGACTCCGATTTATTATCCGAGCGACAAGCTGCATATCGGCCACGCCTACACGACCGTCGCCGGCGATGCGATGGCCCGGTACAAGCGGCTGCGCGGCTACGAGGTGCGGTATTTGACCGGGACCGACGAGCACGGCCAGAAGATCCAGCGGAAGGCGGCCGAAGCCGGCAAGACGCCCCAGCAGTTCGTCGACGAAATCGTCGCGGGCATTAAAGAGTTGTGGCGCAAGCTGGAAATCTCCAACGACGACTTTATCCGCACGACGGAGCCCCGGCACAAGAAGGTCGTTCAGGACATCTTCGACCGGCTGCTTCGACAGGGGGACATCTACAAGGGCGAATACGAGGGCTGGTACAGCATTCCGGACGAGACGTATTATACGGAATCGCAGCTGGTGGACATCGAACGGAACGAGCGGGGCGAAATCGTCGCGGCCAAAAGCCCGGACAGCGGACACCCGGTTGAGCTGGTCAAGGAAGAGTGCTATTTCTTCCGGATGAGCAAGTATGTCGACCGCCTGCTGGCCTTCTATGAAGAAAATCCGGACTTTATCCAGCCGGAGTCGCGCCGCAACGAAATGATCAACAACTTCATCAAGCCGGGGCTGGAAGACTTGGCGGTTTCGCGGACGACGTTCGACTGGGGCATCCCGGTTCCCGGCGATCCGAAGCATGTCATTTACGTCTGGATCGACGCCTTGTCCAACTATATCACGGCTTTGGGCTACGGCACGGACCAAGACGAGCTTTACCGGAAATTCTGGCCGGCGGACGTCCATCTGGTCGGGAAGGAGATCGTGCGGTTCCATACGATTTACTGGCCGATTATGCTGATGGCGCTCGGCCTGCCGCTGCCGAAAAAAGTATTCGCGCACGGCTGGCTGCTGATGAAGGACGGCAAAATGTCCAAATCCAAGGGCAACGTCGTCGATCCGGTGACGCTGATCGACCGCTACGGCCTCGACGCGCTTCGCTATTACTTGCTGCGCGAAGTCCCGTTCGGCGCGGACGGCACGTTTACGCCGGACAACTTCATCGAGCGGATCAATTACGATCTGGCGAACGACCTGGGCAACCTGCTCAACCGCACGGTAGCCATGATCGAGAAATATTTCGGCGGAGTCGTGCCGGACTACGAGAGCGGGGCGACGGCGTTTGACGGCGAGCTGGAGCGGACGGCGGCCGAGACGGTGAGCAAGGTCGAAGAGGCGATGGACAACATGGAGTTTTCCGTTGCGCTTACGGCCATCTGGGGGCTCATCGGACGGACGAACAAATATATCGACGAAACACAGCCGTGGGCGCTCGCGAAGGACGAGGCGCAGCGGCCCCAGCTCGCATCGGTGATGGGGCATCTGGCGGAAAGCCTGAGAATCGTCTCCATTCTCTTGCAGCCATTCCTTACCCATACGCCGCGCAAAATGTGGGCGCAGCTCGGCCTGGCCGAGGGCGACGCCACTTCGTGGGACAGCCTGCGCACGTTCAGGCGCATCCCGGCCGGTACGCGCATCGCCAAAGGCGAGCCGCTGTTCCCGAGGCTTGATATGGAAGAGGAAATCGCCTGGATCGCGGAAGCGAATAAAGGCGGACTGCACGGTTCCGCCGCCGCCGGGGCCCGTTCCGAAGCGGGAGAGTCGAAGGCCGCGGATGCGCCGCAAGCTTCCGAGGCGGCGGTAATCCGCAAGGATGAAATTTCGATCGACGATTTTGCCAAAATCGAGCTGCGGGTGGCGCAGGTTTTGGCCTGCGAACCGGTGCCGAAGGCCGACAAGCTGCTCAAGCTGCAGCTCGATCTGGGCTTTGAGACGCGTCAGGTCGTCTCCGGCATTGCCAAGCACTACAAGCCGGAGGAGCTTGTCGGGCGGAAGGTGGTCTGCGTGACCAACCTGAAGGCGGTCAAGCTGCGCGGAGAATGGTCGCACGGCATGATTCTCGCCGCCTCGGAAGGCGACCGTCTCGAGCTGGTTACCGTTCCGGACGGCATGCCGAACGGGGCCGTTGTCAAGTAACGGACGCCTTGACGGAACAAGAATCGACAGACTGGAGAAGTTCGGGCATGAGAAAACGGATATACCCGCTGCTGCTGACGGCTCTGGCGCTTGCCTTGGCCGGCTGCGGCAGCGGCAAGGATTCGCTGGCGGAGGGCAAATTGAACGTCGTGACGACGTTTTACCCTCTTTATTATTTGGCCAAGGAAATCGGCGGAACAAAGGCCCACGTCGTGAACTTGATCCCCGCGGGGGTGGAGCCGCACGATTGGACGCCGAAAAGCAAAGATCTGATCACCGCCTCGAAAGCGCAGTTGTTTCTCTACAACGGCGCCGGATTGGAAGGCTGGGTGGACGATTTTCTCAAAGGCGCGGGCTCCGGAAAATCGCTGAAGACGGTGGAAGCCAGCAAGGGCATCGGGCTGATTGCGGGGCATTCGGACGAGCAAGGCGGCGATGACGGTCACGGCCACGCCCACGACGGTCTGGACGTCGATCCCCATACATGGGTAAGTCCGAAGTCCGCGATCGTGATGGCGCGCAATATTCATGCGGCGTTTGTCGAGGCCGATCCGGCGAACCGGGCGGTCTATGATGAGCATTTCGCTTCCCTGGCGGACAGGCTGAAAGAGCTGGACCGGAAGTACGAAGCGGGGCTGGCGAATTTGACCAAACGGGATATCGTCGTATCGCACGAGGCGTTCGGCTACCTGGCCCGCGATTATCGTTTGAATCAGATTGCCATTATGGGCCTGTCCCCGGAAGCCGAGCCGCGCGCGCAGGACCTGCTCGGCATTTCCAAATTCGTCAAAGAGCATGATGTCAAGGTCATCTTCTTTGAGGAGCTGGTGAGCGACCGGCTCGCGGAGACGCTTGCCAAGGAAACCGGGGCCGAAACGATGGTGCTCAATCCGCTTGAGGGCTTGACTCCCGAGCAGGAGAAGGCCGGCGAAGATTATTTGTCGCTGATGGAACGCAATTTGCAAAATTTGCGGAAGGCACTGCAATAGGAGGGGGTTCTTATGTCCGGCATACCGGCCCAGGCGGATTCCTGCCACCGGGAGATCGTGGCGCTCGAACAGGTTTCGTACGCGTTCGGATCGCAGCAGGTGATCGAGAATCTCTCCTTTACGGCGCGCGAACGCGATTTTGTCGGCCTGATCGGGGCGAACGGCGCGGGCAAGACGACGCTGCTGCGAATGATCGTCGGCCTGCTGAAGCCCGACCGCGGCCAAATCCGCCTGTTCGGAACGCCCGCCAAGTCGTTCAAGGATTGGCATCTGATCGGCTATGTGCCGCAGCGCAAACAATTCAACCCGCTGTTTCCCGCGACGGTGCGGGAGGTGGTGCTGTCCGGGCTGTACGGCCGGGGCAAGCTGCTGAAGCGCCTGTCCAAGGCGGACGCGCTGCGGGCCGAGGACGCCATGGACACGCTGCACATCGGCGAGCTGGCGGACAAGCGCATCGGCGCTCTGTCGGGGGGACAGCAGCAGCGCGTCTTTCTGGCGCGGGCGCTCATCAACAATCCGAAGCTGCTGATCCTGGACGAACCGATGGTGGGCATCGACGCCGAGACCCAGCAAAACTTTTTTCATTTGCTCCGGCACATGCACCAACGCCATAACATGACGTTTCTGATGGTATCCCACGATATGGAGATGGTTCGTTCGTATTTGGGACAGGAGCCGAAGCAAGTTTCCGGGAAGCTGTCCTTTTACGTCCGGCATTCGCACGATCTCGAGGACTGCGTGGAGACGGATCTGCTGCACACCTTGCGGAAGGAAGGTACATGAGGCTTGGAACTTTTGACGGCGGAATTTTTCCAGCGCGCGCTGATCGGCGGCGCGCTCATCGCGGTAACGGCCCCGCTTATGGGGTTGTTTCTCGTATTAAGAAGGCTGGCGATGATCGGGGATACGCTCTCGCACGTCAGCATTGCCGGGGTGGCGCTCGGCTTTCTCATCAACGTCTATCCGGTCGCGGTCGGGCTTGCGTTCGCAATTGCCGCCTCGTTTGCGATCGAAGCGCTGCGCAGGACCTACCGGACGTTCGCGGAGCTGTCCATCGCCATCATCATGTCGGGGGGCATCGCGCTCGCCTCGATTCTGTTCACCGTCGGCAGAGGCTACAACATGAACGTCAGCTCGTACCTGTTCGGGAGCATCTATACGCTCGACGGAACCGATCTCATCGTCATCGCCGCCGTGACGGCGGTCGTTCTGGCCGCGGTCCTGCTGCTCAAGAAGGAGCTGTTCCTGCTGACTTTCGAGGAAGAAGCGGCTGCGGTCAGCGGGCTTCCCGTTCGCTATTTCAACGTTCTGATCAGCGTCCTTGCCGCTCTTGTCATCAGCGTCTCCATCAAGATCGTCGGGGCGCTGCTCGTTTCGGCCTTGCTGACGATTCCGGCCGCCTGCAGCCTGGCTTTGGCCAAGAGCTTCCGCCAGGCGATTGCGCTCGTTGTCATCGTCGGGGAGGTTTCCGTCATCGCCGGTTTGTGGATCGCGGGAATATGGAGCCAGGCGCCCGGCGGGACCATCGTGCTTGTGATGATCGCGGCGCTGCTCCTGTCGCTGGCCGCGCGTAAAATCAGCGTGTAGCGCAAGTCTCAGGGGAAAGGAGAGATCGGCTTGAATGAACTGAATATCGGGATTGCGTTCATGGGGGGACTCGCTTCGTTTATATCTCCGTGCTGTCTGCCGCTCTATCCTTCGTACCTGTCGTACATTACCGGCATTTCCGTGACACAGCTGAAAACGGACTCGAGCCGGGAAGTCCGGATGAAAACGATGGCGCATACGTTCTTTTTTATTCTGGGCTTCTCGCTCGTTTTCTTCACGTTAAGCTATACGGCCAATGCGTTTGCCGCCGCCTTTCGCGAATATCAGGATCTGATCCGGCAAATTTCCGCCATCCTGATCATTCTGATGGGTTTGTTCCTGATGGGCATTTTTCAGCCGCAGCTGCTGCTTAAGGAGCGGAAGCTGGATGTAAGCTGGCGGCCGGCGGGTTATGTGGGCTCGTTTATTTTCGGCATCGGCTTTTCGGCCGGATGGTCGCCATGCGTCGGTCCGATCCTGTCGTCGATTTTGCTTCTGGCCGGCAGCCAGCCGGGAACGTGGCTGCAGATGACGGCGGCCTACTCGCTCGGCTTCGGGGTGCCGTTTTTTGTGCTGGCCTTTTTTATCGGTTCGACCAAGTGGATTTTGCGCTATTCCGCACGGCTGATGAAAATCGGCGGCGCGCTGATGATCGTGATGGGCGTGCTGCTCTTTACCGACCGGATGACGTATATTACGATCTGGCTGAACAGCATTACGCCGGAATGGCTGAAGTTTTGATCGCGTTACGTAAAATATTCGATCCTGGCTGACGGAAACGCGGCGAAGATCCGCTCGGTGATGAATTCGCGCAGCGCTTCCGCCTTTTCGTCGGGATACACATATTTGTGCTGCCCCCAACGGCCCCATTTCTTTTTCCGGACCGCTTCGTCCATTTCCAGCTTCGTCTTCGGATACCGTTTCTCGATCGTGGCTTTGGCCGTTTTGGTAAAACGGTGCTGAATGAGTTCGAATGTCAGATGCTCTTCCGCCTCGGGCGGAAGCTCGGCCGCGAGCCGTTCCAGCAGCTCCGCATAGCCTTGCTGCCAGCCGTCATGCCAAATAATCGGGGCGATGATGAATCCGAGCGGATAACCGGCACGGGCAATGCGGCCGGCGGCCTTGATCCGCTCCTCGAACCGGGAGGTCGCCGGTTCGAAATGCCGGATGACATATTCCGCATTGACGCTGAAGCGGATTCGCGTGTGCCCGTTGTGCCTGAGGCCGAGCAGCGGATCGACGTGATGGTACTTGGTGACGAAGCGCAGCCGGCCAAGCGGCTGGTCCGCCATAAAGGCGATGGCGTCGCCCAGCGATCCGGTCAGGTGCTCCAGACCGACCGGATCGGATGTGCAAGCCGCTTCAAACCGCGTGATGTCGGGTTTGCGTTCTTCGATATAACGCCGGGCCGCCTCCAAAATCTCCTCGATGTTGACGTATACCCGGACATAGGGCTTGGTGCCCAGCGTCGTTTGCAGGTAACAATAATGGCAGTGGCCCATGCAGCCGGTGGACAGCGGGAGCGCGTATTCCGCCGATGGCTTGGACGTATCGAATTTCAGCGTTTTTCTTACGCCGACGACAAGCGTGCGCTTTGCGATTTTGTACTGCTCCAGCTCCGTTTCGCCGGGCAGGCCGGTGATCCGATTGTGGGAGGAGGTCATCCGGTACGGCAGGCCCCGCTCCCGAACCCAGTTCAGAATCCGCTGGCCTTTCGGATAATCGAGCGCCGCAGGCTCGAAATAGACAAGCTCCGGCACGAAAAGCGCCGTTTCCCGAACGGCTCGGGGGGAAGAAGCCTTGATGTCCGTGTCCATGAACGATCGCCTCCTGTCTGCGTATTCAAAGTGTGCATCGGCCGGCGGACTTCGATACGCCGCATGCGGTATTCTTTCCGTTAAAGCTTGCCCCTGGCCCCCGCTCCGTTGTATGATACTTAAGAGCAAAACGTCGGGAAAGGGGATAACGCGGTGCCGACCCCAAGCATGGAGGATTATCTGGAGCGCATCTACCGGTTGATCGACGAGAAAGGATACGCGCGGGTTTCGGACATTGCCGAAGGATTGGACGTGCATCCTTCATCGGTGACGAAGATGATCCAGAAGCTGGACAAGGACAACTACCTGATTTACGAAAAGTATCGCGGCCTCGTCCTGACGAGCAAGGGCAAAAAGATAGGCAAGCGGCTGGTAGATCGCCATCATCTTCTGGAGTCGTTCCTACAGACGATCGGAGTGCAGGAGGAGAATATTTACCGGGATGTCGAAGGGATCGAACACCATTTAAGCTGGGATTCGATTACTTGCATAGAGACGCTGGTCGAATATTTTCGCCGTGACGAAATGCGCATTGCCGAATTAAGGCGCATTCGCGAGGAACTGGATAACGAGTAGGCAAAAGCGCGCCATATTGGCGCGCTTTTGCTTTGCGCCGCGATTGCCCGGCGGCCGGCCTCCTTTTGACGCAAAACGCCGCGACCGCAGAAAACGGGCAGTTCTTTTGCGCCCATCCCCGCATAAGCTGTTCATCGAAAGCATGCGATGGGGGGAAACGGATGAAGGTCAACGGCGTTTTCGAAGGGGGAGGCGTGAAAGGGATCTCGCTCGTGGGAGCCGTGCGTGCGGCGGAACTGAACGGCATCCGCTTTCACCATGTCGCGGGAACATCCTCGGGCAGCATTATCGCTTCGCTGTTGGCTACCGGATATACGGCGCCGGAGATCAAGCTGCTGATCGAATCGGCACCGTTTTCCTCCTTTATGAAGCGGTCGCCGATTTTCAACCTGAAGCCGTTCGGTCCGGCGGCGCGTCTGATGCTCAAGAAAGGGCTGTATTCGGGGGACGCGCTGGAAGAATGGATCGACCGCCTGCTCCGGTTGAAGGGCGTCGCGACGTTCGGCGATCTGGAGAAAGGCAAGCTCAGAATTATCGCTTCCGATATTACGAACGGCAAACTGATGGTGCTGCCTGACGATATTGCCTCCTACGGAATCGCCCCCGACCGTTTCGGGGTGGCCCGCGCGGTTCGCATGAGCACGAGCATCCCCTTTTTTTTCGATCCGGTTGCGATTCCGCAGCGTCTGTCCGACGCATCCGGCGGCAAGCGCAAAAAAAGACGGGTGTTTGTCCGCAACGTTTACGTCGTCGACGGCGGGCTGCTCAGCAATTTTCCCCTGTGGCTGTTTGACCGGGAGCCGGAAGGGACGTCCAGCGTGCCGGTCATCGGCTTTCAACTTGTCGGGCGGACCGAAGCCAGGCCGAGAAAGATCGGAGGCCCCCTCTCGATGCTTCAAGCCATGTTCGAAACGATGCTGGGCGCGCATGACGAGCGCTATATCGAAAAGCACAACCGGATAAGGACGATCAAGATTCCGGCGATGGGCGTAAGAACGACCGATTTCCACCTTTCGGCCGAAGACAGCGAAAAGCTCTATTTGTCCGGACTGACGGCGGGACAGCAGTTCTTCAGGCACTGGGACCATAAGACCGGCACGGTGAACCGCAAGCCGAACGGACCGCAGGTGAACTTCTCGGGCAAAAATTAAGCAGACGAAAGCCCCGGCTCAGCTCAGTGAAGCCGGGGCTTTCGTCTGTTTCAGTGATAAGGAGGTCTCGGTTCGTCATCGCGGTTTTTGCTGCCTTCGATGACCTTGAACGGAAACGACTTGCGCTTGGACTTGCCCGTCTGGCGGGGCGGATGGCGCCGCTGGCTTTTGATAGCGGCTTCACGGAAGCGCGCCGCTTCGGAAGATTTGGATCTCCAGCGATTCGGCGGGAACTTGTAGAGCAGAAACACGACGGCGACCAGAACGAGCGGAATGAGCAGCCTGCCGGTGCTGATTCCGTTCAAGATGGAATCCATAAGCCCGATGACAAGCAGGACCAGAATCAGGTAATGCCATGGACGGTAACGTCTGCGCATGCGATCACTCCTCGTATTTTGGTATCTTGGCCGGGTGTCGCCGCACCGTGCATGCGCGCACCTTTTATACAGGATTATATTGGCGTTCCAACTCTCTCATACGGTTGAAAGAAGCGATGGAAACCGCGACCTGATCGTCGGTCGGCTCTTTGGTCGTGAGCAGTTGAAGCCACAGGCCGGGGTAGCCGAGGTAACGCAGAACCGGCACGTTCCGCAGCGCGTTGGTCACTTTCAGCACCTCGTAAGAAACGCCGAGCACGACCGGAAGCAGGACGATGCGGATCCAGATGCGTTCCCAGATCGTATCCCAATTGAAAATCGGGAAGGAATAAATGACGACGCCGACGATGACGGTAAAAATAATAAAGCTGCTGCCGCACCGGTAATGGAGACGGCTTTGTTTTTGCACGTTTTCTATGGTCAGCTCGAGTCCGGCTTCATAGGCGCTGATCACCTTGTGCTCGGCGCCGTGATATTGGAACAGGCGCTTGATGAGCGGCGTCTTGGCGATCATCCACAAATAAAAGAGCAGAAGCGCGATCTTGATGACGCCCTCGAGAAGGTTGTGCAGCACCTTATTGTCGAAAGCCCATTCGAACAGCAGGCTTTCCAGAAACGCCGGCACCGAGGTGAAAATAAGCTTGCCGAAGACAAACGAAAGCACGCCGACGACGGCGACGCCCAAAATCATCGAAAGGCTCCATTTTTCCTTTCCCTTGGCGGCTTCCTCGGGCGACGCTTCGTCTTCCGCATAAGCCTCGGCGGAAAAGTTCAAATGCTGGGAGCCTTTGGCGGCGGATTCGATAAGGCCGACAACCCCGCGGACAAACGGAATTTTTTTAAGCCACTTTACGATATTCGGCGTAGATCCTCTCGGTACTTCGTAAAAAGCGATTTCCTGATTTTTGCGCCGGACGGCCGTTACGTTCACGTTTCTGCCTGCAAACATGACGCCTTCGATAACAGCCTGTCCCCCGTATGCCGTAAAGGGCTGCTTTGCCAAGCCATTCACCTTCTTTGAATGATCGATAAGTACAAATAACCGCTATTTTATTTTACAGGATAACCCGCATCAATGCCACAGGCAACGCATGCCGCCGTCGCGCCGGTTACAATGCCCTTCCCGTGACCATACTATGGGAAAACGTTCAGGAGGCAAGAAAAATGGCCAACGATTCGCAACAGGCGCAAAAGCGCAACGGAAACGGCAATCCGGAACGGCAGGCGGAAGGCCAATCCGCTCAGCCGTACCGCTCGATGCATCCGGCGGCTTATTCGCTCTGGATCGGACTTTTCGCCGGCATCATCTGGGGGCTTGTCCGCTGGTTTGCGGTCGGGCTCAAGTTCACCGACGTGCCGCAGGCGTTTCTGGCCGATCCTTGGATTCGCAGGGCCGAGCTGGGCAGCGGGTTCTGGCATTTTATCGGTCTGCTGCTGTTCATTTTGATGTCGGTTGCGGCAGGCTTCGTCTACTGGGCGCTTCTGGGCAAGCTGAAGGGGCCGTTGCCGGGCCTGTTTTTCGGGGCGGCATGGTGGGCCCTGATTTTTTTGGTCGTCGGCCCGCCGAGCGGAGCGGTTCTACCGGCGTGGTCCATCGGCTGGAAAAGCCTGATTACCGAGCTTTGCCTCTATGTGATGTGGGGGCTGTTCATCGGCTACAGCATTGCGTTCGAATACCACGACGATTATGCCCGGGAGCCGGACCGTTCCGGACAAAACGGTTCCGGCGCCAAGCCTGCCGTTTCATAAACGGCTGGCCGTTTCTCCTCCGCTTATGGTAAAATAAGCGAGTGAATTTGGGCCGGCGCCGACCGGGATTGATCGGCCGACCGGAGTTTTTAGGAGTCGGAGGAGAACGGATATGCCCAGCATTTTGGTTTTGAACGGCCCCAATCTCAACATGCTCGGAATTCGCGAGCCCGGCGTATACGGTTCGGAAACGCTTCAGGAGATCGAAGCGTCGCTTCGTTCGCTGGCCGGGCGGCTTGGCGTCCATCTGCAATTTTTCCAATCGAACCACGAGGGCGCGCTGTTGGATGAAATCCATGCCGCTTACGGCAAGCACGACGGCATCCTGATCAATCCGGGCGCTCTAACGCATACGAGCTACGCGCTGCGAGACGGATTGGCCGCGGTCGGTCTCCCGGTTGTGGAGGTGCATTTGTCGAACATTCATAAGCGGGAAGCGTTCCGGCACGTGTCGGTGACGGCCCCGGTGGCGATCGGGCAGATTGCCGGATTCGGGGCATACGGCTACGAGCTCGGACTGCTCGCGCTCTGCCGGCATTTGGGGATCGCCCATTAAACGGATGACAGGGGGAATTGGAATGCCGAATTCGCGGGTTGCCAAACTTCGCTCCTTGCTCAAGGAGCGAAACGAACAGGCGCTGCTGGTGACGAACGCCGTAAACCGCCGGTATCTAAGCGGGTTTACGGGCACTTCCGGCGCCGTGCTCGTTACGGAAGACAAGGCGGTGCTGCTGACCGATTTCCGTTACCGGATTCAAGCCGGACAGCAGGCGGCCGGATTCGAGATCGTGGAGCACGGGCCGGACGTGAACGAGTCGGTTGCGGAACTGCTTCGCCAATGGGGCGTATCCAGGCTGCTGTTTGAAGACCGGGATGTCACCTTTGCGGCATATGCGGCGATGAAAGAAAAGCTGCGGCCCGTCGAACTGGTCGCAGCCGGCGCGATCGTGGAGCGGCTTCGGATCGTCAAGGACGAGCAGGAGATCGCCGTCATGCAGGAGGCGGCCGACCTTGCCGACCGGGCGTTCGCGCACATTCTGCCGTTTATCAAGCCGGGCGTGACGGAGGCGTCCATTGCGCTGGAGCTTGAATATTTTATGCGCAAAGAGGGAGCGACCTCCTCATCTTTCGATACGATTGTCGCTTCCGGAGAACGCTCGGCTCTGCCGCACGGAGTGGCCGGCGAGCGCAAAATCGGCAGCGGCGAATTCGTCACCTTGGATTTCGGGGCTTACTACAAAGGGTACTGCTCCGACATTACGCGCACCGTTGTGGTTGGACGTCCTTCCCCCAAGCACAAGGAAATTTACGACATCGTGCTCGAAGCCCAGCTTTACGCGCTTGAGCATCTCCGTCCGGGCCTGACCGGAAAGGAAGGGGACGCCTTGACGAGAGATATCATCACGCGGTATGGTTATGGTGATCATTTCGGCCACGGAACGGGCCACGGGCTCGGCATGGAGATCCATGAGGCTCCGCGCCTGTCCCGGACGGACGATACGGTTTTAACCCCTGGTATGGTCGTTACCGTCGAACCCGGCATTTATTTGCCGGGCTTCGGGGGCGTGCGAATCGAAGACGATATCGTGTTGACCGACGCCGGGATTAAAATACTTACTCATTCCCCGAAGGAACTTATCGTTCTGGACTAAGGGGACTACGTTTCCACAGGAGGGAATTTTTACAGTGATTTCGGTTAACGATTTCAAAACCGGCCTGACGATCGAAGTGGATGGCGAGCTGTGCACCGTTCTCGACTTCCAGCACGTCAAGCCTGGCAAAGGCGCGGCTTTTGTCCGCTCCAAACTCAAAAATCTGCGCAACGGCAACATCATTGAAAAAACGTTCCGCGCAGGCGAAACCGTCGCCCGCGCGCATGTCGAAAACCGCGCCGTCCAATACCTGTACAACTCGGGCAGCGAATATACGTTCATGGACAACGAAACGTTCGACCAATTCACCCTCGACAAGAAGCAGCTGGAATGGGAGCTCAATTTCCTGAAGGAGAACATGACCGTCAATATCGCCAGCTACCAAGGCGAAATGATCGGCATTACGCTGCCGAACAGCGTGGAGCTTAAGGTTGTCGAAACCGAACCCGGCATCAAAGGCAACACCGCTACCGGCGCGACGAAGAACGCCAAGCTCGAAACCGGGCTGAACGTTCAGGTGCCTCTCTTCATCAACGAAGGCGATGTGCTGCTGATCGATACCCGCGAAGGCAAATACATCTCCCGGGCGTAACATTCCCGCGATTTCATCCTTGCTCCTTTGCACACGGTGCGGCGGAGCAAGGATGTTTTCATTTATGGGCATTTGATCTTATGCTATAATATAATGCTGTATGCAACTGATGATTTGGTGAGGAGTGGAGGCGCGTTGTCGTTAATCGTAATGAAATTCGGCGGCAGCTCCGTCGGAACGACGGAGAGAATGCAGCGCGTGGCGCAGCGGATCGTGGACAAAAAGCTGCAGGGCCATCGCGTTGTCGCCGTCGTTTCCGCCATGGGGGACACGACGGACGATTTGATTGACAAATCGAAGGAATTGAACGATTCGCCTCCCGCGCGCGAGATGGATATGCTGCTGACAACCGGCGAGCAAATTTCCGTTGCGCTGCTGGCGATGGCTATTCATAAACTCGGACATTCGGCAAAATCCTTTACGGGCTGGCAAGCCGGCTTCGTGACGGAAGCCGTTCACGGCAAGGCCCGGATTCTGGACATCAAGCCGGACCGTATTCACGAAGCGCTGGACCAAGGCGAAATCGCCATCGTCGCCGGGTTCCAGGGCTTGACCGAGGACGGGGAAATCACGACGCTTGGCCGCGGCGGGTCCGATACGACCGCCGTTGCGCTGGCGGCCGCATTGAAGGCGGATGTGTGCGAAATTTATACCGACGTGGACGGCGTATACTCGACCGATCCGCGCGTCGTCAAGTGCGCCCGCAAGCTCGACGCAATTTCGTACGACGAGATGCTGGAATTGGCGCATCTGGGGGCTGCGGTGCTTCACCCCCGCGCCGTGGAATACGCGAAGCACTACAAGGTGAACCTGGTCGTCAGGTCCAGCTTTACGCAGAATGAAGGCACGTTGGTGAAGGAGGAAGCGGCAATGGAGCAAGGAGTCGTCGTGAGCGGCATCGCATTTGACAAAAACATTACGCGGGTCAGCATTATGGGAGTGGAAGACGTCCCCGGCGTGCTGGCCAACGTATTCGGGGCGCTTGCGTCCGAGGGCATCGACGTGGACATCATCGTTCAAAGCGGCGTGCAGGACGGCAAGGCCGACTTTGCCTTTTCGGTTTCGACCGCCGACCGCGCGCGGGCAATGGCCGTCATCGAGAACGTTCGCAGCAAGGTGCCCTACCGCGAAGCGGCTTACGAGGACGGGCTTGTCAAAGTGTCCATCGTGGGCGCAGGCATGGTATCCAACCCCGGCGTAGCCGCCAAAATGTTCGAGGTCATCGCCGGCCTTGGCGTCAGCATCAAGATGGTAAGCACGTCGGAAATCAAATGCTCGTGCGTGATTGCCGCGGATGCGCTTAACGACGTGGTGCGCGCGCTCCATACCGCATACGGTCTGGACACGACCGAAACCGCCTTCGTCGGCGGCCCGCAGGAACGCCGCTAACCGAATCGTCCGTTCATAACCCGCCTTCGGGGAAATGGGATTTCCCGGGGCGGGTTTGTTTTTTGCCTGCCGAAGGTATTCACATTGGCGGCAAAGAGAGGTACTGGGCGGACTACATGGCGTTTAAGCAGCGCGGACGAGGGCGATGTAGGGTACTGGGCGGACTACATGGCGGCTGATTTAGAGCCAATTGCTCCAGGCTGTGGAATGGCCGCTGGTTGGCCAATTCCGTTTTGACGATCTAGCGTCTGATTCCGAAGGTCTCCAGCGCCTCCGAAATGAGAGGGTTATCAAACACGCTCCCGCGATCGGTATGAAACATTTCAATGCAGTCCAACCGTATCGAAAGGCTGGCGATGGCCCTACATACCAACCGAGTTATTTTTCTCGCGTCGCTGTGACAACCGATGATCTCACGGTGAAAGAGATCGATAAATGAGGCGTGCAGGAACGCAAATGTAAGGGGTAGGGGCGGATGCACGGGAGGGTGCACAGGAGGGTGCCGGCGCAGGGAAGATGGCAGGTAACGGACAGACAATCCGTTATGAAGGCCATTTGGCAAGAAAAACGAATGGTTGCGGACAGGAGATCCGTTAATCCCCCGGAAAACCGTAAAAAGGCGCAAGCTTTGCGTGAATAGCGGAACCTGTGTCCGGAATTTCTCGATTCCAGCGGTTTTTGGGCCGTATAACGGAACGGTGGTCCTATGTTCCCGGACAAACGGGTTTGCGGACGGGTTTGCGGAAGGCCGGACCCCAATCGCAAAACGGCCCCTGCCGATACCCGCTCACCTGGGAGCGTCAAGGGATCGGCAAGAGCCGTATCCCTCCGGAGCCGCGATCCGCCGTTGGCAAGATGCCGCAAGATGCAAACCAGCGGACAGCCGGCAAGCCCGGACGCGCATCGGACGGAACGCGTTCCCATCCTTTCGGGGACGACGCCCGGTAAATATCCGCACCCAGGAAAGCCGGCTTGCCGACCCTGTCCCTATAGCCTCGTCCGATATCCGCGAAAAAGCAAGGAATTCTCGGATATCTCCATTTTTGACGGTGCAGATTCCAGATTTAAGGGGCTGAACCGATGTAGGGTACTTGACGGACTACATGGCGGCTGAGCAGCACGGACGGGGGCGATGAAAGGCAACGGACCTGAGCGAAAGGGATACCGAAGCTAAGTGTAGTCAAAGAAGAACGCCCTGAACGGAGGGGATACCGAAGCAAAAGGGCGATTTTCGGCAGTCTACTTCTCCGCGAAGAACTGGAAGATCTTCAGGAACAAGGCCGTAATCCCGGCGGCCATGAGCGGTCCCACGGGGATGCCGCGCAAAAAGATAATGCCGAAAATCGAGCCGATCACAAGCCCGACAATGAGCTGCGGATCGATTTTGAGCAAATCCAGCCCCTTGCCGTTCATATAGGTCGCGAGGGCTCCGCCCAGCAGCGCAACCCAGCCTGTCCAGCTCGTGAACGCGTTAAGCACGTCTTTCAGCTGCACGTGCCCGGTCGCAAACGGAACGAGCACCGCCATCGTGAGGAACAGCAGTCCCAATTCCAAACCGCGCCGCTCGATGGCCGGCAGATAGCGTTCCAGATGAATCAGCTTGACGATCAGCAGAACGCATGCCGCTGTCGTGATGATCGGCGAGCGGCCGATCAACCCGATGATGATTAACCCTACCAGCACGATATCCCCGTTCAATGACCGCCACGCTCCCACATCATTCCATATTAAAAAGGGTCCCTGCATTAGTTTACTGAACGGGCGCTTGAGCTAGAACAAGCCTCGCAAACCGGAAGAAAACCCCGCAACAGGAACCGGCCCCGGAGCCGCCATTGTGCGGCCTCGGGGCTTTGCGGTCTTTTCGAGGGGGGCAGGTTCGTTCGCGGTTTACACGCTAAATGACATAATCCGCAATCGTCCGGTGCAGGCAGAACGTATCGGACCGGAGTCCACGCCTCATCGTCTCGAGCGCGAACGCTTCCTGCGGATGGATATTGCCCAGGTTGGCGCCGGGCCCGACGATGCGAAGCAGCGCAGCCTGCTGGTCCTTTTGGGGAGCCTCCCACAAGATCTTGGTTGGATCCGGCAATCGTTTCAGCAGCAGCCGAAGTTCTTCCTCGCGGCATTCGCCGCGATCGTCGAACAGCCCCACGCCGTTTCCGGATTCCCTCGCCTCAACCGTGACAAGCTCCGCCCCCAACCGCAGATCGCGTTCCGCCGTCCGGCAAAGATCGTCGATGTCGAGGCGGGAACCGCGCGTTTTTTTTCCGTATTCCGTAAACACCCTAAGCCCCAGCGAACGCGCCTCGCGGATCAATTCGTCCCGCTGGGCCCGGGTTAGCGGAATCGTCCCGTCCGAAAGCTCGACGCCGTCAAAACCGAGACCCATCACCGAACCGAAAAAGTCGGATACCACATCATGCCGGAAAGCCGCCTCCAGCAACGTTCCGCCGGGGAACGCGGCAATGCCGGCTTTTTTGGCTTGCGCGATTTTTTCCCTGAGCAGGGGAGCCGGATAAAGCGAGGAAGTGCCGAAGCCGAACTTGATCAAGTCGACGTAATCGGCGGAAGTGGCCAACAGATCGTAAAAAGCGTTCGGGCCGAGCCCCTTGTCGATGACCATCGTCAAGCCGGAAACGCGGGGCTTTGCTCCGCGGCTGTCGCTTGGATCCGTTAGGATCGGATGCCATGGCGAGCCGATTATCGATTTCATTTGCCATTCTCCTTTTGAAAGGTTGTGATCGGTGTGCAATGGCAATATATGACGCTGCGATTGGGCAGGTGCCTCCTTGCAGCTTCGTCCGGCAGCGATTTTTGCCGCGGAATCGGTCCTGTTTGTCCGGCAGGGCGCATACACTGCAACATGGACAACTCTTTGCCGGAAGGAGGCTTTCGGATGGACAAATCCGTCTTCGGCATGGCTTTGCTGCGGCTGCTTTCAGGAAGCATCGAACTTACGGCCGCCCTTGTGATGCTGAAATTTAACGATATCCAGAAGGCGCTTGCCGTAAACTCGATGCTTGCGCTTGTCGGGCCGTTCGTGCTGGTCGCCACGACGACCATCGGTCTTGTCGGAATTGCGGATAAGCTGTCCCCGACCCGGTTCGTTTGGGTGGCGGCGGGCGTGGCTTGTCTTTTGATCGGCATTTTAAAAAAGTGATGCGCGGAACCGCGGTGAATTGGGGACAAGATGACATAATCGCTTCGTACAAGCATAGATATGAATCAGAAATGGACAACGTCTCGAAAAAAGGGGGATTCCCGATGCCGCCCAATTGGCTGGAGTTGATGCCGTCCGCCGTTCGCGCTATTTTGGCAAGCTTGCCGGAATCGGTAGCCGGGACATTGGAGGAAATCCGGATTCGGGAAAATCGTCCGCTTGAGATCGGTTATGGAGGGCGCTACGGATTCGTCGGTCCCGGCGGCGAAGTCACCGGCGACCACCGCTCGGCCTACAAGCCGGATCGGGAGCAATGCAGGGCGCTGCTGGAAAGGGTGACGAATCATTCGCTATACGCGGTGGAGGAAGAACTGCGGAGAGGTTACGTGACGGTCGCCGGCGGGCACCGGATCGGCCTGGCCGGCAGAACCGCGGTGGAAGCCGGAGCCGTTCGCCATATAAGGGATGTTGCGGGATTTAACATCCGCATCGCGCGCGCCAGGGTCGGATGCGCGGCCGCCGTTCTGCCCCGGCTGCTGGATCCGGCTGCGCGCACGATCAAGCATACGCTGATCGTCTCCCCTCCGCAGCACGGGAAAACGACGCTGCTGCGCGACATGGCGCGGGCCATCAGTTCCGGGGAGTGGCAGCATCCGCAGGCGGCGGGCTGGGGCGGCCGCAAAGTCGGCATCGTGGACGAGCGGTCGGAAATCGCCGCTTGCGAAAGGGGAGTCCCGACGTTCGACCTCGGGCCCCGGACCGATGTGCTCGACGCCTGCCCGAAAGCCGAAGGGATCATGATGCTGATCCGGTCGATGTCTCCGGAAGTCGTCGTCGTCGACGAGATCGGCCGGAGCGAGGACGCCTATGCATTAAGAGAAGCGCTGCATGCGGGCGTTCGGGTGCTCGCGACGGCCCATGCGTCCGACCTTCGCGACGTCTTCATGCGTCCGGTCCTTTCGGAGCTGGCGAGGGAGGGCGTATTCGGCGCTTACGTGCTGCTCGCCCGCAGCGGCGACAAGGTCGCGCATCGCGTCTATTCGGGACGCGAAGCCGAAGAGGAGCTGCGCCGGAGCGGATCGCGCTCCGGCGCGTCGCCGCGGGACGCGCCGCCGGAGGCGGAACGGGCGGATGCCGGGCACGCCGGCGCGTCCGGAGGATGGATTAGGGCCGCCGGGCCGGCACGGCCGCGTCCGTCGATCCGATCCCCGGCGGGAGCGGAAGCGGCGGGGCGGGAGGGAGGCTATGCTTAAGCTGGTCGGAGCGGCGCTTGTGCTTTTCGCCGGCACGATGCTTGGCTTTCTTCAGGCGGCCCGGTTCGCGGAACGCCCCCGCCAAATCCGTCATCTGCTTCACGCGCTTCAGCGGATGGAGACCGAGATCGGCTACGGGCAAACGCCGCTGCCGGACGCGCTTGAACGCATCTCGGCCCTCATGCCTCCGCCTCTGGCCGGATTGTTCGCGGGTACGGCGGCCCGGCTGCGCAGCGGTTCGGGACTTACGGTGCGGGAATGCTGGGAAAGCTCGCTGCAGGAAGGGTGGCCGGCGACCGCGATGCGCGCCGGGGAAAAGGATGCGCTGATGCGGCTGGGCGCGTCCCTGGGCGGAAGCGGCAGGGAAGACCAGTTGAAGCATATGCGGCTTGCCGCGCTGCAGCTGCAAGCGGAAGAAGCGGCCGCAAGGGAAGATCAGGAGCGCTACGAAAAGCTGTGCCGCAATCTGGGAGTGCTGGGGGCGGCTCTGGTCGTCATCCTGATGGTGTAGCAGGGAGGCCGTATTCATGAACATCGACGTCAGCACCATATTTCAGATTGCCGGCATCGGCATTATCGTCGCCATGATCCACACCGTGCTGAAGCAGATGGGAAAGGAAGACATGGCGCATTGGGTAACGGTTATCGGATTTGTCGTCGTGCTGTTTATGGTGGTCAGGTTGTTGAACGACTTGTTCCAGGAGATCAAGACGATATTCCTGTTTCAGTGACCAAGAGGCGGGAGCAAGCGGGTGAGGACGGTGGACATCCTTCAAATCGTAGGCATCGGGCTGCTGGTGACCGTTCTCATCCTGGTCATCCGGGAGCAAAAGCCGATGTTTGCCTTCTTGCTCGCGGCATTCGTCGGCGTGGCGATCTTTCTCGTCATGATCGGAAAAATCGAGGGCGTCGTCACGGTGCTCGAAGACCTTGCGGAACGGTCGGGCATTTCGTCGGTGTACCTCAAGACGATGCTCAAAATCATCGGCATCGCCTACATTGCGGAATTCGGCGCGCAGATCGTGCGCGATGCCGGGCTTGAGAGCGTCGCCTCCAAAATCGAGTTCGCGGGCAAGATTCTGATTCTGGTGATGGCGGTGCCGATTATCAGCGTGCTGATCGAGACGGTTTTGAATCTGCTGCCGGCTTGAGGCGAAGCGGGGACGGGAGGGAACGATGCGATACGGGGCGCTTCACGACAAAAAATCCGCCTGGGCGCCGCTGCTGCTGCTGTTCATGGCATTCGCGCTGTCCTTGCTCCCCGATTCCGCGCCCGCTTATGCCGCTCCCGATGACGGGTCTTCCGCCGCCGAGGGCGGATTGGCCGATGCGGCCAACGCTCGCGCCGACGCGCAGGCGGAAACCGGCCGGACGCCGGCGGACGGCAGACCGGATGCCGGAGGGCTGGCCGGGGAACTGGCGGAACAGCAGGCCGGAGACATCGACCTGGGGCAGATCGAGTTATTTTGGAACAAGCTCAAAGGGGAATACGGAGGGTACTTTCCGGACGGCCAGGTCCCGGAGCTTAAGCAGCTGATGTTTCCCGAAGGAAAAGGATGGAGCGTCGGACAGGCGCTTGGCGGTCTGGTCCGGTATTTCCTGCACGAGCTGCTGTACAGCGGCAAGCTGGTGGTGACGATCGTCCTGCTGTCGGTTTTCGCCATGATCCTCGAGACGATGCAGAACGCCTTCGAACGCAATACCGTCAGCCGGGTCGCGTACTCGATCGCATACATGGTACTGCTCATCATCGCCGTCAACAGCTTCCGCAACGCCACGTCCTACGCCGAAGAAGCGATCGGCAACATGGTTCAGTTCATGCTTGCGATGATTCCGCTGCTGCTTACGCTTCTGGCCAGCACGGGCGGGGTGACGACGGTGGCGGTCATGCACCCGCTCATCGTCTTCATGATCCATTCGATCGGCACGCTTATTCACCTGGTCGTGTTCCCGCTGCTGTTCTTTTCGGCCGTGCTGCATTTGGCCAGCGCCGTATCGGACCGGTACAAGGTGACGCAGCTCGCCAATTTGCTGCGCAGCATCAGCGTCGGGATGCTCGGCGTCCTGCTGACGCTGTTCCTGGGCGTGCTTTCGGTCCAGGGAGCGACCGGGGCGGTGGCGGACGGCATCGTGCTCAAAACGACCAAGTTCGTAACGAGCAATTTCGTGCCGGTCGTCGGCCGGGTGTTCTCGGATGCGGCGGACACGGTGCTGTCGGCAAGCCTGCTTGTCAAAAACGCGGTCGGGCTTGCGGGCGTCATCATCCTTCTCTTCCTGTGCGCGTTTCCCGCGGTCAAAATTTTGACGCTTGCGCTCATCTACAATTTGTCCGCGGCGGTCATGCAGCCGCTCGGCGACACGCCGATCGTCGGCTGTCTGCAAACGATCGGAAAAACGCTCATCTACGTATTTGCGACGCTCGCTTCGGTCGGCTTGATGTTCTTCCTGGCCGTTACGATCATTCTGACGGCCGGCAACGCTTCGGTTATGCTTCGCTGACCGCGGGCAAGGAGGTGGAACATGATCGACGCGCTGGCCAGGTGGCTTCAGCAAATTATCGCCGTGGTGCTGCTGGCTTCGCTAGCCGACCTGCTTTTGCCGAACCGGGTAATGCAGCGGTACGTCCGGCTCGTGGCGGGACTGTTCATCCTGTTGACGCTGATTACGCCGCTTCTGCAATGGACGCGAGGGGATTTCGACACCAAGCTGGCTGCCGGAATCGAATCGGCGCTGCGTTCGCCGCAATCGGACGAGGACGAATTGAACCGCATCCGGGAAGACGGCGAGCGTCTGCAGGCGGTATGGACGGGACGGGCGGAGAACCTTGCGGCCGAGCGGCTTGCCGCGGAAATCCGAAACGAAGTGGAGCAGGCCGAGGGGGTGAACGTTCGCCGGGTGGAGGTAAACGTCGGGAAGTCTGCGCAAGGAGAGCGGCAGGTTGAAAGCGTGACGGTCGTGCTGTCCGCCGCGTCCGAGCAGGCTTCCGCCGGCGGCAGACGCAGCCGCGCGATCGCGGACGTCGAGCCGGTTGCGCCCGTCAACGTCGACATCGGGGTTCCGGCGCCGTCCGGCAGTTCCGAAAGCGGCGGGATCGGCGCCGAAGCCGGCGAACAACCGGCGGCGGACCGGCAGACGCAGCTGAGGATCGCCGCGCTGGTGGCCAGCCGGTTCGGCCTTACAGCGGATCATGTATCGGTCGTTCGGGAAACGGATCCGAAAGACGGCAATTCGGGATAAGGGGGTGTTCCATGGCAAAATGGCTGCAGCAGCTGGAATCGTTCATTGGAGGAGGGCCGGGAGGGCCGCGCCGCATCAAGGCGTTCCGGTGGCTTGTGCTGATTGGGCTGATCGGAGCCGCCCTGATTCTTATCGCTTCCTTTCTTAACATCAAGCCCGTCGACCCGGCGCGCGACCAGGACTACAGGCCGCTTGGCGACAGCGATATGCAGGAGCAGCAGGCGCTGCCGGCCGGCGGCGCGCGCAGCGACGATCCGTTCGCCGAGATCGAATCGACGCTGGAGAACCGGCTGAAGGAGCTGCTCGAGAACATGGTCGGCGTCGGAACCGTGGACGTCATGGTGACGGTCGACTCGACGGAGGAAACGGTCGTGCAGCAGAACGAGCGGGAAACCTCGGCGATTACGGACGAAACCGACCGCAACGGAGCGAAGCGGCATATTACCGATATATCGCGGGACGGCCAGGTCGTCCTCTATGAAGTATCCGGCAATCAAACGCCGATCGTCGTCAAAAAGATCAAACCTAAGATAAGAGGGGTGCTCATTGTGGCCAAAGGCGGGGAGAACGCCACGGTTCACAAGCTGATCGCCGAAGCGGTATCCAAGGGGCTTGACGTGCCGATTCACCGGATTTCCGTCGTCCCCCGCAAGCAATAGCCATGGTGCGGCAAGCGCATGCGGGCCAACGCCCGGCTTCACCAAATTACGAGGAGGAACTGAAAAGCATGAACAACAAACGGCAAACGATTTGGCTGGTATCGATGCTGAGTTTGATGGTCATTTTGTCGGCTTATTACCTGTTTACGGAGGACGTGACTCCGGCCGGCCAGACGGCCAAGCAGGCGGAAGGGTACACGCTGCCCGGCGACGAGGGAACCGGGGTGGAAATTACGGAAGTCGACGGCGACAACGCGCAAAAGACGGATACCGGCACCGGCGCTTCCGCCGATTCGCCGCAAGCGTCGGAGGAGCCGGCCCAATCGGAAGATCCGGCTTCCGGCCAACCGTCGGCGGAAGCGGACGGGGCCAATGCGGAGTCCGCGCCGGAAGGCGATTCCGGCAAGCAGGATGACGAAGCGGTGCTGCAGGGGCTGAACAATTTATCCGGAAGGGAATACATCGACCGGATCGCCCTGGAGCGGATGGAAAATTACTCGAAGCAGCAGGAAGAACTGAACGCCATTATCGCCGATACGAAAAACCATACGCCGGAAGAAGCCCAGGAAGCGATGGAAAAGCTGAGCCTTCTCGACGCCACCGAAGAGCGCATCACTTCCCTGGAAGAAAAGCTGCTCGCCGACTACGGCAATGCGGTCGTCGAAGAGGAGGACAACAACTTCAAGGTCGTCGTCGAAGCCGACAAGCTGGAGAAAAGCCAAGCCGTCAAAATCGTCGAGCTGGCCATGAAGGAGCTGAACGTCTCCCCCGACCGGCTGACCGTGCAATATATTCCCTGACAGCCCCGCCCCGGATCGGGAACCCGAATTCCGCGGCCGGAAAGCCTGGAGCCCGAAGAGTCCGGTTCTGCCGGGCTCTTTCCATTTCACTCGAATGTGATATAATAGCTTCGTTATGGGAACGTACAAGCTTCAAAACGAATATGGCCTGCAAGGGAACCCCGAGCCAAGGAGTGTCCGCAATGTTTAAACTTAGCGAAATCAAAGAATTGATTAAATTGGTGGATCAAACCTCCGTTCAAGAATTGGAAATCGAAAACGAAGGCGCGCGTCTTGCCATCCGCAAGCCGGGCCGGACGGAAGTGGTCAACGTGCAGACGGCGCCTGCGCCGGCTACATATGTGCCTGCCGCCGCGCCGGCGGCGGCTCCCGCGCCCGCGGCCGCAGCCGCTCCGGCTCCGGCCGAAGCGCCCAAGAAGGAAGCGGACGACCGCGAAGGGCTTCATACGATCGTCTCCCCGATGGTCGGAACCTTTTACCGCGCGCCGTCGCCCGATGCGCCGAGCTTCGTCAACAAGGGCGACAAAGTGACGGAGAAGACCGTCGTCTGCATTTTGGAAGCGATGAAGCTGATGAATCCTTTGGAAGCGGAAGTCAGAGGCGAGATCGTCGATATTCTGGTCGAGAACGGCCAACTGGTCGAATTCGGACAACCGCTCTTCCTCGTCAAACCGGAATAAAAGACATCCGGCTTTAACCGTTGTCAGCCGGTTACAACGAAAGGGGATCTCCTGTTTTGAAAATCCAAAAAATTTTGGTGTCCAACCGCGGCGAGATTGCCGTTCGCATCATCAGGGCGTGCCGGGAGCTCGGCATTTCGACCGTGGCGGTGTACTCCGAAGCCGACCGCGACTCGCTGCATGTCCGGCTGGCGGATGAGGCTTACTGCATCGGACCGACGGCCTCCAAAGACAGCTATTTGAATTTCACCAACATCATGAGCGTGGCGACGTTGACGGAATGCGACGCCATCCATCCGGGATATGGATTTCTGGCCGAGAACGCCGATTTTGCGGATATTTGCGAAAGCTGCAACATCACGTTTATCGGTCCGTCTTCCGAAGCGATCAGCAAGATGGGCGACAAGTCCGTTGCGAAGCAAACGATGAAGGAGGCCGACGTTCCGGTCGTTCCCGGCTCGGACGGGTTGGTCGAGGACCTGGACGAAGCGGTTCGGGTGGCGCGGGAGATCGGTTACCCGGTCATCATCAAGGCGACGGCCGGGGGCGGCGGAAGGGGCATCCGGCTTGCGGAAAACGAGGAAATGCTCATCCGGGAAATTACGACCGCCCAGCAGGAAGCGGAGAAGGCGTTCGGCAATTCCGGCGTATACCTCGAGAAATATTTGACCGGCATGAAGCACGTCGAAATTCAGGTGATCGCCGACAAGCACGGCAACGTCGTGCATCTTGGCGAGCGCGACTGCTCGGTGCAGCGCCGCCGGCAGAAGCTGGTCGAAGAAGCTCCCTGCCCGGTGATGACGCCCGCCTTGCGGGAGCGGATGGGCCAGGCGGCCATTCGCGCGGCCAAAGCCGTCAATTACTGCGGCGCGGGGACGGTCGAATTTTTGCTCGGGCCCGACGGGCAATTCTATTTCATGGAAATGAACACCCGGATTCAGGTCGAGCACCCCGTTACGGAGATGGTCACGGGCATCGACCTGATCAAGGAAATGATTTTGATCGCGGAAGGCGAGCCTCTCTCGTTCACGCAGGAAGACGTCAAGTGGGACGGCTGGGCGATCGAGTTCCGCATCAATGCCGAGGACCCGGACCGCAATTTCATGCCGTCTCCGGGACGCATCGGCTTTTATTTGCCGCCGGGAGGACCCGGGGTGCGGGTGGACAGCGCCGTCTATCCGCAGTACATGATTACGCCTCATTACGATTCGATGGTCGCCAAGCTGATCGTCTGGGCGCCGACCCGCAGCGAAGCGATCGCGCGCGGACGGCGGGCGCTGGCCGAGTTTTTCGTGGAAGGCGTCAAGACGACCATTCCGTTCCATTTGAAGCTGCTTGACCATCCGATTTTCCAAAAAGGCACTTTCGATATCAAGTTCCTCGAAGAACACGATATTCATCATCCGGGTTTGTCATAATCACCGCGCAATGCTATAGTATGGATAATAAAGAGAATGCCTGGCCGAGGGAACGGCTTGCGGCATTCTCTTCCGAAGATCCAGATTTTCGGCAGGGTTGCACACATTGATAAGGAGGTGGATTGACGAATGGAGACGTTGGTGACGGATTACGAACGTACCGAGATGGGAACCATTCAAATCGCTCCGGAAGTCATTGAAGTTATTGCCGGGCTTGCGACGGTCGAAGTGGACGGCGTAGCGGGAATGAGCGGCGGCATCTCCTCCGGAATTGCTGAACTGTTGGGACGCAAGAACTTGTCCAAAGGCGTTAAAGTCGAAGTGGGCCAGCGCGAAGCGGCGGTCGACGTCAATATCGTGGTCGAATACGGCAGGCGCATACCCGAGATTGCGGCGGAAATTCAGCGCAATGTCAAGCGCTCGATCGAAACGATGACCGGGCTGAACGTGGTCGAAGTAAATGTACATATTCACGACGTCCACTTCAAGGCTCCGGAAAAGACGGAAGAAGAAGAATCGCATGCGCGTGTCCGATAGCGCTCCCGGGCTTTAGTCCGCGGTAAGCGATTTCCGAAAGCGCGGATGGCGGCGCCGTGGCGGCCGATCCTTGAGGGTGGGCCGGACTCCGGCGCCTTTTCGCAAAGCAAGCTCATTCGCGTGTCAGAACTGGAGGAGACTGCCGTTGATCAGAATGTTGGACAGGCTGCTGTTGTTTTTATATACGCTCGCGGTTGGAGCGGCTTCGGTCATCGCCGTCGTCATCGCCTTGGGCGGGTTTGAGACGGAATGGCTCAAACGGTTGGTCGAGGAGGCGGCAGGACAATCCCGTTCGGTTCAGGGGACGGTCGTTGCCGTCGGCGTCGTGCTGTTTGCCGTCAGCCTTCGTCTTTTTGCCGTCTCGTTCCGCCGGAGCGGCGGAGGAGGCGAATCGATCGTCCAGCGGACCGAGCACGGCGACATCCGCATTTCCGTCGATACGATCGAAAACCTGGCGCTCAAGGCGGCGTCGCGTTCCCGCGGAGTCAAGGATTTGCGCGCGCGCGTGCGCGCGTCCGACGCCGGGCTCCAAATCATGATCCGCGCGTTCGTCGACGGGGAGAGCGCGATTCCGGCGCTGTCCGAGGAAATGCAAAAAAACGTATCCGAGCAACTGGAGCAAGCGACCGGCATTCCCGTAGCCGAAGTCTCCGTTTTTATCGCCAATGTGACGCAGTCGCCGACCACGTTCAAAAGCCGTGTGGAATAGGAGGGACGGCCGTCCATGTGGAAAGATTGGCTGGAAGCCTATGGAGGACGGGCGCTTGGCGTTGCGGCGGGGCTTTTTTGCGCGTTCATTTACTTGATCAGCGGCTTTTGGGATATGCTGTTTTGTATACTGCTAGTCGGCTTGGGATATGGGATCGGCTATAACAAAGACAAGAAGCGGGGCCCTCTGTTGCCATGGGACCGGCTGCTCTCCTGGATGTCGGACCGATGGCCGTGGCCGCGTTAATTCACTTGACGATGAAGCCTTCTTGCCCGAGCGGCGCCCGGCGTCGCGTGACCCGCACAGGGTTCGGGCGGGACGGCTCCTCGTTTTTTTTCGGGAGGATTCATGAAGCGCAGATTGGCTAGGGAAATTGCGGTACAAAGCTTGTACCAAATGGAAATGAACGGCGTGGAAGCGCCGGCGGCGGTCGATACCGTCATGGCGGAAGCGCGCGAGGAGAACGAGATCGGCGTCAACCTAAGCGAGCTGGCGGCGATCGACAACTTTACGCGCGAGCTCGTGGCGGGCGTCGCTTCCCGCCGCGAGGAAATCGACCGTTTGCTGGCCCGGTATTTGACGGGCTGGCAGGTGGAACGTCTGTCGCGGGTAGACCGCCAGATTTTGCGTCTGGCCGCTTACGAGCTTGAACACCGGAGGGAAACGCCTCCGAAGGTGGTCATCAACGAGGCGATCGAGCTTGCCAAACGCTTCGGCACGGACGAATCCGGCAAATTCGTCAACGGCGTCCTTGGGCGGATGCTTCGCGAGCGGGAAGGCGGCAAGCAGGCGGCCGCGCCGGGCGCGGAAAACGCGGCCGATTCGATTTCGGAGGGGGAGCAGCAATGAGCGCACAATGGATCGATGGCAAAAAAATTTCCGGCGAAATTCGCGAAGAGATCAAGCAGGAAGTCGCCCGGCTTAAGGAGCGGGGAATCCGCCCGGGACTGGCCGTGGTTCTCGTCGGGGACGACCCGGCGTCGCAGGTGTATGTCCGCAACAAGGCGAGAACGTGCGAGGAGCTCGGCTTTTATTCGGAAGTCCACCGCTTGCCGGCGGAAACGTCCCAGGCCGAACTGCTGGAGCTGGTTGCTCGTTTGAACGGCCAGGATAACGTGCACGGGATTTTGGTGCAGCTTCCGCTTCCGAAGCATATTGAAGAAAAAGCGGTCATCGACGCGATTGCGGTCGAAAAGGATGTCGACGGCTTCCATCCCGTCAGCGTGGGCAACATGGTGATCGGGGATGACGCGCTGCTGCCCTGCACGCCGGCCGGCGTCATCGAACTGTTGAAGCGAAGCGGCCTTTCCGCGGCCGGCAAGCATGCGGTCGTCATCGGCCGGAGCAACATTGTCGGCAAGCCGGTGTCGCTGCTGCTGCAGCGGGAGCATGCGACGGTGACGATGTGCCACTCCCGCACGCCGAATTTGCCGGAGCTGGCCCGTCAGGCGGACATTATCGTCGCGGCGGTCGGCGTGCCGAAGCTGGTCAAGGCGGATTGGGTGAAGCCCGGAGCGGTCGTCATCGATGTCGGCGTGAACCGGCTGCCGGACGGCAAGCTGTGCGGCGACGTCGATTTTGACGAGGTGGCGAAGGTTGCCGGCTGGATTACGCCGGTTCCGGGCGGCGTCGGCCCGATGACGATTACGATGCTGATGAAAAATACGCTGAAAGCTGCGCTTGCCAAAGCGGATCAAGCGTAATCCGGGCGGAGGCGCAGACGGCATGCGCAGGCCGGATGCGGAGACGGTTAACCCGGACTAAGAACGGAAGGGGGCGGCGCGGTGGAACCGGCGCGTGTTCTCAGTATCCGCGATGTCAACCGGTACATCAAGCTGAAGCTGGAAAGCGACGCGAAGCTGCAGGATATCTGGATACGGGGAGAAATCTCCAATTTCACGCATCATTCCAGCGGGCATATGTATTTTACGCTCAAGGACGAGAGCGGCAGACTGAAAAGCATCATGTTCGCCTCTTATAACCAGCGTCTGCCCTTCAGGCCGAAGGACGGCATGAAGGTTCTCGCCAGAGGAGGCGTCTCCGTCTTCGAGCGGGACGGGCAGTATCAGTTTTACGTTACGGCGATGCAGCCGGACGGCGTCGGGAGCCTGTATCTTGCGTTTGAACAGCTGAAGCGGAAGCTGGGGGAAGAAGGGCTGTTCGCCGAGTCGGCCAAACGCCCGATCCCCCGCTACCCGAAGGCGGTCGGCGTCATCACGTCGCCGACGGGGGCGGCGGTGCGGGACATTCTGACGACGATTCGTCGCCGGTTTCCGTCGGTTCCGGTGCTGCTTTATCCCGCTTCGGTTCAGGGCAAGGCCGCTGCGGGTTCGATTGTGCGGGCGATCGAAGCCATGAACCGGCTCGCCGAGGTCGACGTGCTGATCGTCGGACGCGGCGGCGGATCGCTGGAAGAGCTGTGGGCGTTTAACGAGGAGATCGTCGCCCGGGCCATCCGCGCGTCGGCCATCCCGGTCATTTCGGCGGTCGGCCACGAAACGGATTTTACGATCGCCGATTTCGCCGCCGACTTGCGGGCCCCGACGCCGACGGCCGCCGCGGAGCTGGCGGTGCCGCATGCGGCGGAGCTGAAACAGACGATCGAATCGCTGCGCAAGCGCATGGAGCGGTCGCTTCGGCTCCGGCTTGTCCAGTCCCGCGAGCGCTGGCAGCGTGCGGCGCGGTCGCCCTTCTTCACGCAGCCGAGGCGCGCGCTGCTTGCGCAGGCCGAGCGGCTCGACCGGCTGCGGGACCGGCTGCAGTACCGCGCCGAAGGGCGCTTTGCCCGCGCGCAGGAGATGCACGCCAGGCTGGCGGGGAGGCTGTCCGCCGCAAGCCCCCGGCTGCAGGCGGCGTACTCGCGCCAGCGGGCCGATGCGGCCGCGCGCCGGCTCGGGCACGCCATGCGCGGGGTGCTCAGGCAGCGGCAGGACGCCTTCGGCGCGCTTGTCCGGCAGCTGGACGCGCTCAGTCCGCTCAAGATTATGGCGCGGGGATACAGCCTTGTCTACGACGAAGAGGAAGCGAACATCATCCGGTCGATCAACGAGGTTCAGCCCGGCGACCGGGTGAAAGTGCGGCTGACGGACGGCATGCTGGATTGCCAAGTATGGGGCATGCAGGGGGAGGAGATAACCGATGAGCAATAAACCGGAAGCGGCAGGCGCCGGAGAGCCGGCGGCAAAAGGAGGCGCGGACGCCTTGCAGGCCCTCTCCTTCGAGGAAGCGATGGAGAAGCTGGAAGAAATCGTCTCCCGGCTGGAACACTCCGAGGTTCCGCTGGAGACGGCCATCGAGCTTTACCAGCAGGGGATGGCGCTTTCCAGATTGTGCGGGCAAAAGCTGGAGCAAGTGGAGAAACGCATCGAGATGATCGTAGAGGACGAAAGCGGTTTGCAGCGCAAGCCGTTCGCACCGCTTCAGGGAGACGTTGACGCGGACAAAGGAGAGTAACGACGAGTGACGTTAACAAGCGACATCGGCGAGTATATGCAAAAGCTGCGCGTGCGCGTGGAACGGGAGCTGCGTCAAGCCATACCGGCGCATTGGCGCATTCCGGCGCGGCTTCGGGAGGCGGCCATGTACTCGCTGGAAGCGGGCGGCAAACGGCTTCGCCCGATTCTCGTGCTGGCCTCGGCGGAAAGCGTCGCCGGGGACGAGCGCGTTTACGAAAAGGCGATGCCGTTTGCCGTCGCGGTGGAGATGGTTCATACCTATTCGCTGATCCACGACGATCTGCCGGCAATGGACAACGACGATTTTCGCCGCGGACGTCCGACCAACCACAAGGTGTTCGGAGAGGCAATGGCGATTCTCGCCGGAGACGGCCTGCTGACGCACGCCTTTTACGTCGCCTCGCAGGCGGCGGAAGCGGGGGTGCCGGCCCAGCGGACGCTCGCCGTCGTATCGGAGCTGTCCCGCTTCGCCGGACTGTCCGGCATGGTGGGCGGACAGGCGGACGACATGCTCGGGGAACAAGGATCGACTTCCCTGGAGGAGCTTGAAAATATCCATTTACATAAAACGAGCGACCTGATCGCCTTTTCCCTGCGCGCAGGCGGACACGCGGCGGAAGCCGACGAAGCGCGGCTGCGCGCGCTTGAATTGTTCGGCCGCAACATCGGCCTTGCATTCCAGATTCAGGACGACATTCTGGATGTGATCGGCGACGAAAGCAAGCTCGGCAAGCCGCTGAACAGCGACGAGCGGCAGGGCAAAGTGACCTATCCGTTTTTGCTCGGGCTCGAGGAAAGCCGGCTTCGCGTCGCCAGACTGACCGAGGAAGCGATCGAGGCGGTCAAGTCCGCCGGCTTGGCGAAACCGGATTTGCTAGCCGATATCGCGCGAACGATCATGAACCGGGACCATTAAGGCATTGCAGACTCGGTGCAACATCCCGTTTGCGGGCAACAATAACTGTCTATCGCGGTTGCGTCCGGACCGCATGGGCAGTTTTTTTGTCTCCTGATTTCCAGATTTCATCATATTTTTCCAAGCTTGGCCATATGCCCGGCGATCCGATTGGGCATTTGCGCGCCGCTTGTGTTATAATGGAGAAAATTTTGCAAAGCAACCGACATATTCGGGAAAGCGGGGAACTTCATTTGCTGCTCGACCGTATCGACAGCCCGACTGATCTGAAGCGGCTGGCTGTTGCCGAGCTTCCTCAGTTGGCTCAAGAAATCCGCCAGTTTCTAATTGAAAAACTATCGGCGACCGGCGGACATCTCGCTCCCAATTTGGGTGTAGTCGAACTGACGCTGGCTCTTCATTATTTGTATGACAGCCCTCGGGACAAGTTCATTTTCGACGTCGGCCACCAGGCCTATGTGCATAAAATCTTGACCGGCCGCAAAGACCGGTTCGGCACGTTGCGGCAGAAGAACGGCTTGTGCGGATTCGTGAAGCGTTCCGAAAGCGAGCACGACGTCTGGGAAGCCGGGCACAGCAGCACTTCGCTGTCCGCGGCCATCGGCATGGCGCTCGCGCGCGATCTGAAAGGCGAAAACCATCGGATCATTGCGATCATCGGGGACGGCGCCCTGACCGGCGGCATGGCGCTGGAAGCGCTCAACCACATCGGCCACGAGAAGCGCAATCTGACCGTCGTGCTCAACGACAACGAGATGTCGATCGCGCCGAACGTGGGCGCGCTGCACAATTATTTGGGCAAGGTCCGCTCCGACAAGACGTACCGCAAAGCCAAAGACGAGCTTGAATGGCTGCTGCGCAAAATCCCGGCCATCGGCGGCAAGCTGGCCAAGACGGCCGAGCGGTTGAAGGACAGCCTGAAATATTTGGTCGTACCCGGAATGCTGTTCGAGGAATTCGGCCTTAAATATTTCGGCCCGGTGGATGGGCACGATATCGAGAAGCTGCTGGAAACGTTCCGGCAAGCCGAGAAGGTGGACGGTCCGGTCCTCATTCACGTGCTGACGGTCAAAGGCAAGGGGTATTCCCCCGCGGAAGCGGACTCCTTCAAGTGGCACGGCATCACCCCTTACAAAATCGAATCCGGCCAAGTCGTCAAGCCGGTCGGCCCGCCGGTCTATACGGACGTGTTCGGCAAAATGCTGATCGAGCTCGCGGAGAAGGACGAGCGGATCGTCGCCATTACGCCCGCCATGCCGGGCGGTTCCGGACTGCTCGGCTTCGCGGAGCGCTTCCCGGACCGCATGTTCGACGTCGGCATCGCGGAGCAACATGCGGCCACGATGTCCGCGGCTTTGGCGATGGAGGGGATGAAGCCGGTGTTTGCCGTCTATTCCACCTTCCTTCAACGGGCCTACGACCAGGTCGTGCACGATATTTGCCGGCAAAATCTGAACGTCGTGTTCGCCATCGACCGGGCCGGCTTTGTCGGCGCCGACGGAGAGACGCATCAGGGCGTTTACGATATCGCTTTTTTGCGCCATATACCGAACATGGTGCTGATGATGCCCAAGGACGAGAACGAGCTTCGCCGCATGCTGAAGACCGCGATCGAATACGACGGCGGCCCGATTGCGGTTCGCTATCCCCGGATCAACGGGCTCGGCGTGCCGATGGACCCCGACCCGCAGCCGATTCCGATCGGCAGCTGGGAGATCGTGCGCGAAGGCGATTACGCCGTCATGATTGCCATCGGCCCGATGGTGCAGGTCGCCGAGGAAGCCGCCGATCTGCTGAAACGCGAAGGCATTCAGGCGCGGGTCGTCAACGCCCGGTTCGTCAAGCCGCTTGACGAGGAGATGCTGCTCTCGCTTGCGAAGGAGAACATCCCTTTGCTGGTGATGGAGGAAGGCTCCGTTCACGGCGGCCTGGGCGGGGCGATTCTCGAGTTTTACGCGCAGGCGGGTCTGTCGCATGTTTCGGTCGGTCTGCTCGGCGTTCCGGACCGGTTTATCGAACATGCCACGATCAAGGAACAGCGCGCCGAAGTCGGCTTGACGGCCGAGAATGCGGCGCAAGAGCTCCGCAAGCGCGTGGTTCGCAAGAAGCAGAGGGCGACCTGAGCATGACGGTTATCGCGAAAGAACGCTTGGATGTCCTGCTTGTAGAACAGGGGTATTTCGAAAGCCGGGAAAAGGCGAAGGCCGCGATCATGGCGGGACTGGTGCAGGTCGGCGCGGAACGGATCGACAAGGCGGGCACGAAGGTGCCCCGGGATGCCGTCATTACCGTAAAGGGCGCGGCGCATCCCTATGTCAGCCGGGGCGGACTGAAGCTCGAGAAGGCGATCCGCTATTTCGGCCTTCGGCTGGAAGGTGCGGTCATGCTGGACATCGGCGCTTCCACCGGCGGCTTTACCGACTGCGCCCTCCGGCACGGCGCTTCGCTCGTTTACGCTGTGGACGTCGGCTACAACCAGCTCGATTGGTCGCTGCGCCGGGACGAGCGGGTTCGGGTGATGGAACGGACCAATTTCCGTTATATGACTTCCGACCAACTGGACGGACCGCAGCCCGGTTTTGCCACGATCGACGTGTCGTTCATTTCCCTGAAGCTGATCCTCCCTACGCTTGCCAAGCTGCTGAAACCGGGAGGAGAAACCGTCGCCCTCATCAAGCCGCAGTTCGAGGCGGGGCGCGAGCAGGTCGGCAAGTCCGGTGTCGTCCGCGATCCCGCCGTGCACGAGGCAGTGCTGTGCGAGGTGCTGGAACACGCGGCAACGCTCGGCTTCCGGCTGCAAGGCCTCACCTTTTCCCCGATTACGGGCGGGGAGGGCAACATCGAGTTTTTGGCGCACTGGAGGTTCGCACCGGACGAATCCGCCGAAAGCGGAATGGGGCGCGACGAAGTCCAATCGCTGATCAAGAAAGTCGTTGAAGAAGCATCGACCGCATTTCACCGAAAAGGCTGATCTTTTGAACACATCCCTTTGCTGAATTCATTTTTTTAGGAAACGCCAATACGGGGGAAATGTCCCGGAGCTGCCGAAGAACGGCCGGAAGACGATGACCGGTTCTCCGGGCATGCTCCGTTTTTTGCGTTTGCAGGGCCGGAAAAAAGGAATCGCGCGCGCCGGCCGCGAACTAGGTTAGAAGCGGCGGCACCTTCTTTGGACGACAGGCACGAATATTCGCCGATGTTGAAGGTGGAGGGTGGCTATAGTGGAGCGGTTCGGCGATTGGCTGCTGTTTCTTACGGCGGCAGGCCTCTTGCTTTTATGGCTGTGGCGAAGATTCAACCTTTGGCTTTTGGAGCCGCCGAACGCCAGGCTTCGCAGGCTTGCGAACGCCGGCGAGGTCGAGCCCAGCGAAGCGGTAGCGCTTCTGGAGGAGCAAGGCTTCGAAGTGCTGTCCGGCAAGCACCGAATTCCGCTTCGCGTCGCGGTCGACGATCAGCCTTCCCAGCCAACGCGGCTTTATTTCGATTATCTGGCCCAAAAAGATCATAAATACTATTTGGTCAAAATGGAGAGATGGAGAAATCCGATGGAGTGGACGGCAAGCGGCCTGAGGGAGCGCCTGCTGCCGTACGCCCTGTTGTTTCCGGAGTCCGACGGGATTGTCGTCGTCGATCTCAAGGAACGCATTGTACGAACGGTGCGATTCAAAGTGGAGGATGAAAAGGAATGAAAGCGCAAAGGCAACGGCAAATTCGGGAAATGATCGGCAAGCGGGAAATCGAAACGCAGGAAGAGCTTGTCGAGGCGCTGCGAAGCGAAGGCGTTCACGTGACCCAGGCGACGATTTCGCGCGACATCAAGGAAATGCAACTGATCAAAGTGCCGCTGGAAGACGGACGGTACAAATACGCCATGCCGCAGGATCAGAAGTTTAACCCGGCCTTGAAGCTGAAGAGGGCGCTGCTCGACCATTTCGTGAGCGCCGACTCGGCCGACAATCTGGTTGTCGTCCGCTGCTTGCCCGGAACCGCCAACACGATCGCTGCGTTGCTCGACGGCATGGAATGGCCGGAGGTTATGGGCTCCATCGGGGGCGACGACACGATCCTGCTGATCTGCAAAACGAAAGAGCAAGGTCCGCAAATCGTCAAGCGAATTCAAGAAATGATGCATTAAACGTTCTGCGTTCACCATAAGAGGAGGCTGCGCGAAGGATGTTGCGGGAACTGTCGATCCGGAATTTGGCGGTTATCGAACAGGTAACGGTCCTTTTTCATTCCGGTTTTCATGTCCTCACCGGAGAGACCGGCGCGGGCAAATCCATGATTATCGATGCGCTCGGACTGATCGCCGGCGGCCGGGGCTCCGCGGAGATGATCCGGCACGGGTGCGAACGGGCGGATGTCGAAGCGGTGTTCGACCTGCCCGACAATCATCCGGTGTGGAGCGTGCTGGACAAATTCGGTATCGAGGCGGATCCCCGCGAAATGCTGGTGATCCGGCGGGAAATCATGCTTCAGGGCAAGTCGTCGGCGCGCATCAACGGCCAAAGCGCGACGCTGACGATGCTGCGCGAAGTGGGCGAACATTTGATCAACATTCACGGACAGCACGAGCACCAGTCGCTGCTGCGGACCGAGCGCCATCTGGAATGGCTGGACCAGTATGCCGGAGAAGAGATCGCTGCCGACAAATCGGCCTATGCGGCCAAATACGAACAGTTTCGCCAAGTGGAGCGGGAGCGCAAGGAACTGGAGGAAACCAGCCGCCACCAGATGCAGATGCTCGATTTGTACCGTTACCAGCTCGAAGAGATCGCGGAAGCGCGCCTGAAGCCGGGAGAAGACGAATCGCTCGCGGAGGAAAGACGCAAACTAAGCCATGCGGAAAAGCTTGCGGAATCGGTGTCGGAGGCGTACGACCTGCTTTCCGGCGCGAAAGGGCTTTCCACGATTTCCCGCGCTATTTCGCGGCTTGAGGATATCGTTAACGTCGATCCGTCCGTTCTTAAACCGCTGCTGGAGCAATTGCAGTCGGCATATTACGCGGCGGAGGATGCGGCGTATCAGCTGCGCAGCTACCGCGACAACGTCGAGTTTAATCCCGAGCGGTTGGCGCTCGTCGAAGACCGCCTGGATTTGCTGTACGGCCTTAAGCGCAAGTACGGTGAAACCATCGAAGATATTTTGGCCTACAGGGAACGGATTCAAGCCGAAGCGGACAAGCTGGAAAACCGCGACGAGCGTCTGCAGCAGCTGATCGATGAAGAAAAGCGCCTATATCAGGAACTCGCCGTTTTGGCCGAACGGCTGACCGCCATCCGGAAAAACGCTGCGCGCCGGTTGTCCGAAGTGATCGTACAGGAGCTTCGCGAATTGCAGATGGAACGGGCGGTCTTTGAGGTTCGGCTGGAACAGGCGCCGCTTTCCGCAGCGGGCGCGGACAACGCCGAATTCCTGCTTTCCACCAACCCGGGAGAACCGCCGAAGCCGCTGTCCAAAATCGCTTCCGGCGGCGAAATGTCGCGCGTCATGCTTGCGCTGAAAGCGATATTTGCGCGCATCGACCGCATACCCGTGCTTGTCTTCGATGAAGTCGATACCGGAGTTAGCGGGCGTGCCGCGCAGGCGGTTGCGGATAAGTTGTCCCGGCTGGCCGGAGATTGCCAGGTATTTGCGATTACGCATCTGCCGCAGGTGGCTTGCATGGCCGATTACCAGTTCGAAATCGCCAAACGGGTGAACGAGAACGGCAGAACGTCCACTTCGGTGAGAGAACTCGAAGGCGGCGAACGGGTAGAGGAGCTGGCCAGAATGCTCGGCGGCGTGGAAGTAACGGAAAAAACCCGCCATCACGCGCAGGAAATGCTGGCGCTGGCGATTCGCCAAAAAAACGCTTCACGACGCGAAAAATTGCGGGTGAAGGAAGCTTTTTGAGAACATAAAAGCGGAGGGGCACGGTTACCTTATAGTTACGTTGTCGGCGGGTCAAACGCGCCGCAAAGACTGTAAGGGAGCGTGAGAAAGTGAACCGAACAGCCTCCGTCCGTCGCAAAATCGGCATTCTTCTCGTCTTATTTCTCTGCCTTGCGGCTTCTTCCGCCCCGATCCGGCATTATGCCGCGCTGCCCGACGAGCTTCGTTTGTTCGAAGGGCAGGCGAAACGCCTTCACTACGCTATGCCGGTTCATGCGCAAGGGAGCCTGAACCCGGAAGTCGCGGTCGTCAACGGAACCCATCACGCGAATTTCCAAGTCGATTTGAATCAGCCATTATCGATCGAACCCCAAAACAGCGGAGAGACGAAGTTAAAGCTGAGGCTTTTTGGCAAAATTCCGTTCAAAACGATCAAGCTGCAGGTTGTTCCGGATTTGCGGGTCGTGCCGGGAGGTCAGACCATCGGGGTTAAGGTCAAGTCGGCCGGCATTATGGTCGTAGGCCATCACCTGGTCCGAACCGGTCCGCAAACCCGCATTTCACCCGGCGAGGAAGCGAAGTTGAAGCTGGGCGACCTGATCGTCGAAATTAACGGCCGTCCGCTCAACGACGTAACCAAAGTGGCGGCATTGGCGGAGCAGGCGGGCAAAAACAACGTTCCCCTCGATCTGGTCGTACAGCGGGGAAAAAACCGGTTCCGCACCCAGTTGAAGCCGGCGTTCGATAAGGAAGACAAAGTGTGGAGACTGGGGTTGTACATCAGGGATTCCGCAGCCGGAGTAGGTACCTTGACCTTCTACGCGCCCGATCACGGCGTCTACGGGGCGCTGGGCCATATCATCACGGATATGGATACCCAGACGCCGATCGTCGTCGGCGACGGCCAAATTTTGCAATCCAATGTGCTGTCGATTTCCAAGAGCCAAAGCGGCGAGCCCGGGGAGAAGAGAGCAAGCTTTATCAAAGAAAGCAAAACGCTGGGCAACGTCGAACGCAACACGCCCTTCGGCATCTTTGGCAAGATGAAGGAACTTCCGAAGCACGGTTTGCATCAAGAGCCGGTTCCCATCGCCTTCGCCGAGGAAGTGGAAGAAGGGCCTGCCGAAATTTTGACCGTCGTCAACGGACAAAAGGTCGAACGTTTCAATATTCAAATCGTTCACGTCGCCAAGCAGACGACTCCCGCGACCAAGGGGATGGTCATCCGCATAACCGATCCGAAGCTGCTGGAGCGCACGGGCGGCATCGTCCAGGGCATGAGCGGCAGCCCCATCCTGCAGAAGGGCAAACTGGTCGGCGCCGTAACCCACGTGTTTGTCAACGATCCGACTTCCGGTTACGGATGTTTTATCGAATGGATGCTGCAGGATGCCGGAATTGTTCTGAAACCGAACCAACCGACATCTAAGGCGGTTTAACGCCTTGGATGTTGCGTTTTTGGGGCGACACGGAAAGCCAGGATTTTGTCGAAAAAGTTCGAAATTAGATGTGATTTGTAATAAAATATTTATTATAGTTGATAACGAATAAAAAATAAAGAAAAAAATTCTCATCAAGAAGGAATCATTATCGCCGTGTCGAATTGGGATATACAGAGCAGCACCATCACTCAATCGTTTAAAAGGGAGGACCAGAGCCTTGCAGCGGATCGAAGTATTTCTTGCAGACGACAACCGAGAATTCACGAATTTGTTATCCGATTATATTGAGGAGCAGGATGACATGACGGTCATCGGCGTGGCGTACAACGGAGAAGAAGTCATCCGCCAGTTGGAGGAAAATCGGCTTGTGCCCGACGTGATGATTCTCGATATCATCATGCCTCATCTGGATGGCCTTGGCGTATTGGAAAAGCTGAGGGATATGAATTTGTCCCCTATGCCCAAGATCATCATGCTTACGGCGTTCGGGCAAGAAAACATTACGCAGCGTGCGGTTCAACTCGGGGCTTCCTACTACATACTCAAACCGTTCGATATGGATGTGCTCGCCAACCGGATTCGGCAATTGGCCGGATATTCCGTTGTTTCGACTCCGGTGGTTTCTTCCGGCTCGGCCGGCATCAGCCGTTCCAACATCGTGCCGATCGGCAAGCCGCGTAATCTCGACGCCAATATTACGAGCATTATCCATGAGATCGGGGTTCCGGCGCATATTAAGGGCTATCAGTATTTGCGCGAAGCGATCACGATGGTGTACAACAACATCGAAATTCTCGGGGCGATCACGAAAACGCTGTACCCGGCGATCGCCGAGAAATTCAAGACGACGCCGTCCCGCGTCGAACGCGCCATCCGCCACGCGATCGAGGTCGCCTGGACGCGCGGCAACATCGACAGCATCAGCCACCTGTTCGGCTACACGATCAACATCAGCAAGTCGAAACCGACCAACTCGGAGTTCATCGCGATGGTCGCAGACAAGCTGCGGATCGAGCATAAGGTGTCGTAAGCCGGACGGGACAAGGGATTTCGGGTTTGATTGCGCCTGATC